>Ga0209195_1000992_pt1 | contig 20223 bp, 13 predicted proteins | sample COGITO_mtgs_1004_3_FD_184788 | JGI IMG/M metagenome (GOLD analysis project Ga0209195, IMG submission 184788) | Pelagic marine microbial communities from North Sea - COGITO_mtgs_100420 (SPAdes) (version 2) | ecosystem: Environmental > Aquatic > Marine > Epipelagic ...
AAGCTTTTTAGTTTTGAAATTTATCAAATTGGTTTAAAGTATTCAGATTATCAGTTCTATCTGTTTGATTTAACACTTTTAAATATGACGACGCATATTAGGGGTAAGTTTATATTTTATAAAAATAAGAAATTTAAAACAATTAATTTTTTAACTTACTTTTTAACTTATCTCAAAAAAATATGAGATGGTTATTTTATATAAAGTAGTTTTAAACAAAAAATCTGCTCAAGCAAGCTTGGCAGATTTTGTTTTTTAATCCCGGGTTGCGCCAGGTCGCTTCATCATGGAGACAAAGGGAGTAAAATCTAACTATTTTGGGGAGGATTTAGTAGAATTATTAATTGAATCTACATAAAAAATCATAATTTTAGTACTTGATCTCATTGTCTATATTAGAAGCCTAATTGTTTAAGAACTAATGTTACATTTTTTTGGATATTTTAAAGTAACCAACCACATAGGAATTAGTTCTGTAGGGTTTGAAAAGGCTGCTATATTTTTAAGAAATAGAGATTTTAGAGTTGTTGAACTTTTTGGGATTAAGGATAATGAAGAAGTAAATCTTCTTTATGAGGATGAGGAGCCTCTTTGGATAACAAAAGATCACCACCTGGAAATATCTTCTTTACTTTCAAATAACGATCATACACTATTTACTCATGTTAAAATAGAATTGGCTGATGGTGGAGATATTAATTACAGTGCAGCTTCATTATATGTTAAATTTCCTGATGGAGAGGACATTAAATCAAAAACAATAATGCTATTGGAAACTATGGGATATTATGCTGGTGAAAAGATTTTTGATTTTTGTTCTGAAAATCCAGATATGCATTTGTTAGAGTTTGTTCTTGGAATGGAGCCTGAGGACATTACTGATGAATTTGAAAGAATGAAATCTCATACAGAGTACATTAATAACGAGGGTTATCTTGAAGATTAAGGTTTAATTTATTTTATAAAAATCGATATGTGATTCCTCAAATAAAACATCACATTGTTCTCCTTCAATTTCTGGGCAATAACTTACTTTTAAACTTATATTAAATTCTATTCCTTTTTTTATTTTAACGTCAACGGTTCTGTCAAAAATGAAATTTGTAGGTACATCATTATAATTTCTATGTGTTTCTCTATACAGCTCGAAAGTCTTTTCAAATATAGGTTCTAGGAAGTTGTGTTCTTCGATAGAATGAATTTTATATACCATTACAGTTTGACCCATAGGAAACCCATAGTTGTAATACGTATTTAAATATTCTTTTTCTTTTATCTTAATGAGTTTATAATTGACAACATTGCCCCATTGACCCCCAAAAATTGTGTCTGATAAGCTGCCTTTTTCTACTACTAAACTTCCGTAACAGTTTCTGCAATACTTGCTTTCAATTTCTTGAAAACTTATCTCATATTCTTGCTGCGCATTGGCAAGCCCAATATAATTTGTTGTATTCCGCAAATCTTATATTGGCTTGAATATGATTCATTCCAGTGGAGATAAACTTTTCTCCATTTGCATCTACAAACCACCAAACTTTGTCAACTTTTTTCAGGTGAATATAAGATTCTGATCCAATTAATTGATTTTGTGCATTAATATTAGAACAATATAGTATGCTAATGCAAAAAAACTTTAAAATTAGATTATTGTAACATTTCATATGCTCATTTTCTTCATTCAAAGTTTTATAAGATTAATTTAAAGATTAGTTTTTTTGGTTATTGACCCCCGGTATTAATTATACATGAAATCGAATTATTTTATCGGGGATTTTAAATGTTAAAAAAACATTATATTTAAATATCATTTAATTTAAAAAATTTAAAGTGAATATTCTAAAAATACTGACACTTGTTTTGTGTTCTTTTATATCAGCAGCTCAAAATAAACCTAACATTCTTATTATTCATGTTGATGATTTGGGATATCATGATCTCAGCGTTCATGGTTCAAAAATATATCAAACTCCTAACATTGATAAGCTTGCAACTGAGTCAGTTTCATTTACTAAGGCATATGCAAATTATCCGAGATGTGTGCCTTCAAGGTTTTCAATGATGACTGGAAATTATCCAATACAGAATGGCAGCGTTCCAGACGATGGATATAAAATCTCCGATGTGGCTAAAAATAAAAATTTTGTTAAGAAACTGAACGATTTAGGTTATCAAACAGCTTATTTTGGCAAATGGCACTTAGGTGACAAAAAGAGTTTAAGTGACTTTGGTTTTAATTACAGTTTTGCTGCAGGTCGTGCAGGCTCACCTATTAGTTTTTATCAGCCATTCAATAATCCTAAACGAAAAGGTAAAATCAACAAAAAACCAATTCCTGATATAGATGAGGTTAGTAATGATGGCGATTATCTCACAGATTTAATAACTAACCAAGTAATTAATTATTTGGAAACTAGTGATTCATTAAAGCCATTTCTGCTGATGCTTTCTTTTTATGCTGTTCATCAACCATTAGAGGCAAAGCAGGAAGATTTAAAACGTAATATCAAAGAAATTGAAACCTTTGACTTTGGTAATCAACCTGAATATATCGCAGAGGGAACCGGTAGAACAAAAATGCGACAGGATAATCCGTCATACGCTGCAATGGTAGAAAATTTGGACAAAAACGTTGGGAAGATTTTAGATTATTTGCGCAAAACTAAAATTTTGGATAATACCGTTATAGTTTTTTCCTCTGATCATGGCGGTTTGTCAAATGATGGCTATAACAAAAGAAATTTGGCTACTTCTAATTTTCCTTTGCGTGCTGGAAAGGGTTGGTTATATGAGGGTGGAATTAAAGTGCCACTATTAGTCAAGTGGCAGAATAAATTCACACCTCAAGTTGAAAATAAATCCATTGTAACTTTAATGGATGTATTCCCCACGTTATTAGATCTAACAGCAAGGATTGATTTAAATGTTGAAGGGAAAAGTTTTTTACCAGTGTTATACGCAAATGAAAGTTGGGAAAATCGAACAATATATTGGCATTCTGATAAAGCTAGACCAAGAAATACAGGGGACACAAATTCTTCTGCAATTCGTATGGGTAAGTATAAACTAATACATTGGTATGAGAAAGATGTTATTGAGCTTTATAATATGGATAATGACCCATACGAGATGAATAATTTAGTTGATACTGAACTTAAAATATCTAAAGAACTTTTATCAATTCTTAATAATTGGAAAGAAAAAATGAAATAGATGTAAAAAATATTCCCTAAAATAAAAATTATTTTAAGGAATAATGCCGTGGAGTCAAGAGGAGTGAAGTCGAACTTTTTTGGGGAGGGGTTAGAGATGTTAAATTTTATTTTGTAGTAAAATAAATGGTGCCCAATAGTTCGGGTATTTATATTTGTTTTTAATTATTTGTTTAGTATTACGTAAAGAAGTATTTATGTTATTGCTTTTTAATAGCTCTTGGTAGAATAAAAGCATAAATTCTTTTGTGATTTTATCATCAACAGGCCAAAGTGTAGATATTATGTTTTTGGCTCCAGCTCTTAAAAATGAATTTGCTAGGTTTTCGCCACCAAAAAATGTGCTATTTCCAAACCCTGTTTCGCATGCACTTAGAACCACAAGTTCTGTTTGTGTAAAGTTTTTTTTAATAATCTCAGAACCAAAAATAATTCCATCATTGCGTATTTTCTTTTGAAAATCATTTTGAATATTAGATTTAGAATTTGCTGCTAGTAATCCCCAATTAAAACGATCGTATTTGTTTCCTTCAATAAAAAAGCCATGGGTGGCTAAGTGTATAATACTCGACTTAGTATTGGCGTAGAGTGATTCTTCCGTAGATGTTTCTAAATTTGTAGTAACCGTTTTAATATCTCTTTCTGTTAATAAAATATTCAGTGCAGTAATTTCTTTTTCTGTGTATGGTAATGGATTTATACCCGCGCGTACTTTTGAGTTTATAGTTTCTAATGTGGTGTTTCCATCTGAGAAATCTGGATTTCCAAACAAAAATGCAGACTCAAAATCACTAGCAGTATCTATTTTAAAAATTGCTGAAGGGCGTTCTACATAGTTGATTTCATAAATATCAAAAAGATACTTTTCCTTTACAGGGTTCCATAAGGATTCAATATTTACATTAGTAAAGAGCCCTTCATTTTTTATAAATAGTTGATTTATTGAGGGGGATAGTTTATCTACTATTGGCTTAAACAATACATTATAGGAATAATTATCTGGTTTTTTATTGGTTATTTGTGAAGTATAAAAATCAATTAGTTTTCCCAACTCGGTTTCACTAATTTTTATTATTTGAGCCTGGTCTTTTGTGATTAAATGTGCTACAAATACAAGTTTGTTTAATTTTGAAAACCTAATATAAGCTTGGTTGGATTGTAGTTTATTTTGAAAAGAATGTAATTCAATTTCTTCATTTTTGTTAAACCTAGTTTTTATATTTTGTTGAAATACATCAAACTCACTCTTAATAAGTTGTAATTTATCATAGTCTTTTTCATAAGATCTTTTATTTAATAGTTCAAAATACATGTCAGAATTCTTTTCACTTACATTTAGCAATATTGAATTGTATCTATCTAGATCATCTACTTTTAATTTATAATTAAGAATTTCATTGGTTTGTTTTGAATCAATTATATGAGAATGAACTTCATTTTCTAGTGCAGACATTTTTAATCCGATATCTACCATCATATTAATTTGATTTTCATAGCTTAAATCATTAATTATATTAATATTTTTAAGTTCAGACTTTAATGCTATTAGTTTCAAATTTAGATATTGTGAAGTAAATACTCCCATATCTCTCTTGTAACCATAATACTTTAGATCCTTTTTTACATCAAAAATTTCATATATGGAATCTAATTTTTTTAAAAAAACATCATTGCTATATTTTTTTTGGGAAACTTGAGAACCGAATTTCAACATTGATAAATTGAATTTTCCATAGTAAGGATTTTTATCCTCCAAGGCTAACATTTCGTCTAATACCAATTCAGATTCTTCATGTTTAGATTCAGAAAAGAGAAGGCGCCTCTTCATATCAAGTGACTTTCTTTTAATTTCTATAAACATGTCTTTATCAAAGCGAAGGAATGACTTAGTATTTTTTAGATCCTCTTCAAGGTTTTCATATTGCCTTATGTAGGTATCTAGGTAATCTCTGGCTTTTTCATTATTTTTCTTTATCAAGTAAATTTCAAAAATTTCATATAAAAGATCATGATCTTGAACCATATCATCATAGCTGGCAATCTCTCTAGACCAGTGATAAGGATTTGAACGTGCATTTACAAATCTCATCAATGCTCTGTCATTCTTTTTAATATATCTATAAAAATGGCCAGACATGACCAGGAAGGCATATTTATTAAATTCTGATTGATTTTTATAAAATTTATCATGGTTTTTCATTAAATAATTAGAAAGTTCTACCAGTTTGTAGTTAAACTTAAAATCTCTCGCATAGCCTATTGCAGGCCAAATTGACGTTTCAAAACCTTTTACATCAATATTATCTATAATATACTTATAATATGCAAACCTAGATTCATAAGTGTTTTCAAGATTGTCCTTACGTTTTAAAATATTTAAATTTAAATTTTTAAATCTAGTTTCATTAATTATTTTTTGTTTGTGTAAACCTTCTATGGTATTCTTTAAAGCTTTAAGTTCCTCTAAATTTGAGAGTGAGATTCTTAAATTTAAATCTGTGTCAGATACTTTAGCATTTAGCTCATTTATAATAAATACTTTTGTTTCATTAAGAATAACATCAGTTTGTATACCTTCTATTTTGTGGTTTTTTATATTGGAGACAAGTTCCCAATAAAGTTCTAAAGTCCAAATTAAATTTTCGTAAGTAATTTTTTTCTTATAAGAACTAAATAAAGCTACTATATCTTCTTCAATTTCTTTTTCTGACCAATCTGGGTAATGAATTAGAGAAGACCTAGTTTTAATCATACTAATAAATTGAAAGGGTGTAATTCTATCAACTCCAATTTCTGAATTTGTTTTTTCATTTTTAATTATATCATAAACTAAATTATGTTCTTCTAATTTTAAGTTTTCAATATCAAAGCCAGGTAAATCACCGTATTCTTTTATTAATTGAAAAATATTGCCAATAGAAAAAATTAAATCAAATTTACTGCCATATACCTTGTGGAAATTATATCTTAATTTAAAAACATCAGACCAAAAGGATAAATCTGGTTTTAATAACTTCTTCTGTAACTTTTTTTTAATTTTCAAATAAAACCCCCCCAAAACAAACTTAATGTCTAAAACTTCGTCAGCATTAAAAGTAATGTTTTCATCTAGAAATTTATTAATTTCATATTTCAGTCCTTTAAAACTAGATATAGAGTAATTTTCTACATAACACCTATTTATATAGAATTCTATAGGTGAAATAAATTCTTTATAGTTTTCATTTATATACTTCAAAAAAATAAAGTTTTTATTTTTTTGAACTCTTAAACTTAACAACAATCTTCTAAAGCTATAACCCTCTGGAAGAAGTTCAAGTTGTTTAGCATAATCAAATGTTTTTTTAAGTGCACTAAAACGAAATTCCTTGTTTATAAATTTAGATTTTGAGGTATTATAGTATTTTTTAAAGAGTAAACTAATACTAAGAAAATTCAGTTTTTCATCATTACTTTCATAATGTAAAATCAACGATTTTAAGTCTTCATCTTTGTAATTATCATCATACGCATTCCTTAAAATATGTTTAAAATTATATGCATCAAAAAGGTTTGTTATGCTTAAAACATGACTTTTATTGAGTCCCTTTTTTTCAATTTCAATACTAATGTTAAGATATTCCAGACAGGAAGAATAAAATGCTTCTTCAAAAGCATAAGTTGAAGCGTAATGATTAAAAAAATAAGGAAGGTAATCTTCTAAACCTTTTTTAATTAAGTAATTTAAATGGCTTTGATAGTTTGTAATAGCAGTACTATCTTTCCTTAATTTTTCTATAGCTGTTGATTGAAATTTAATTAAGTTGTAAAGAGAAAATCGAACAGAATCACTAACAGAATATAGTATAATCTTATTTTCATTAATACTCGCTAATGTCTTTTTAACTTCATCATAATCATAGCGATCAAATTCATTAAAAAGCTTATCGAATGAAGTTGTTTGACAAAATAATTGACAGGTAAAAAATAAAAATAGGATTTGTATTCTCAATTCTATTGTTTTTATATAAAAGTAATAAAAGTTATCTAAAATTAAATTATATATTAGGGGTGTAAATTTATTTGTAATCTATCTAAAAAGTTAATAATAATGATTATCAATGTAGCACTTTACGTAATCTATATACTTTTAATTGGATTTTGGCTTTACTGCTTATATTATGCAGTAAAAAATGATAGAAAATTAAAACCGATACTTCTTTTAGTCTTATTGAATATTTTTTACATTCCAATTTATTTTGATCAAATAAAAAAGCAAAAGCAATCCCATGAAAATTAATTTAGGTGGTAGAATAAGTTTTGTTTTCTTAAAATTCACCATGAGTAAGGTATATCTATTTTTATTTCTTATTCATTTTTCATCTTTTGCAAATAATTGTAATAACTCTGTAAAAGAAATATATCAAAATATAATTACAAGCATCGGTAATAACAGTTTATACCCTCCAGAGCTTCATTTTTCTAATGAAACTAGGAGCGTTGCCTATATGTCTAGCAAAGGTATTACCATTGAGCAGAAAACTATTGATTTATTTTGTGGTAAAGATAATTTTGAAGATAAGATAGCCTACATTATTGCCCACGAACTTGCTCATTATTACCTAGAACACTCGTGGATGAGTAATACAGGGTTGTCATACGCTAGTTCTATTGGAGAGTTTGTAGAAGATAGCTCTAGCTTATATTCTGCGAAACAAAAGAAACTTTCGGAAAGTCAGGCAGACTTATACGCAGGTTTTTACGGACAAATTGCAGGGTACAATACCCTTGGCTTTGGAGAGGAAGCTTTAACTGAGGTTTATGAATCATATAGTTTACCTAGAGAACTTATAGGGTATCCTAGTTTTGATGAACGAATAGATATTCTTAACTCAAGAAGAAATAAAGCCAATGATTTAGCCTTATTGTTTGAATTAGGAAATGTGTTTTTAAAAAATAAAAATTATAACAGTGCTAAATATTGTTTTGAATTTATTCTTAAAAATAAATTTAACTCTCGTGAAATTTATAATAATCTAGGGCTTAGCTATTTATTGTTTGGAGTTAGTATATCCGATAAACCTATTTCTAACCTAGTCTATCCATTATTTATAGACCAACAAACTAGGGCAGAAGTTAACTCAACTAGATCGGGAAGTTTTTTAGACAATCCACAAGAAATGATTTTAGAGGCTCAAAAATTATTTAATAGAGCATTGGCTTTGGATACTAGTTATGAACCGGCTAAAAAGAATCTAATAGTTTCAGATTTTTTATTGGAAACTACCCAAAAAGGGCGTGGTAATTTTGTGAAATCTTTACAAGCCCTAATTATTGATTCTGAGTTTATTACAGACTTTAAAGTTATAAATGCAGTTCTTGAAAACCGAAAACCCAAGAAAATAAATAAACTAGCTCTCAAAGGCAGCTATATAAGCCGCTTGAATGCTTCAAACTATAATTCAACACAAGTATCTATTATCAGTTCTGATGAGGTCTTAAAGCGGCTTAATATTGATTTAATGGAGTTACTAATGGGTTCTGGAGGTAAGAAAATTAAGGGTACTCATTACAATGTAAAAATGATGGGTAAAATCCAAGTCATAGAAGGTAAAAAAATAACAGTTTTTAAAATTCCGAGAAAACTTTTAGAGGGTTCATTTACTGCACAAGAACAAGCTATTTTTTATACAACAGCAAAAGGAATTTACTATGTTTACATCAACTAGGTTAAGTTTAGTTATTGCATTCGGTTGAAATTTTATTTAAGATAACTGTTTTTAAATCTTCATCTTTCACAAAAGTTAGAGCATCATTAAGGTCCTCACACATTAATTCATTTTCTCCAAACTTCTCATATAATTCAGCTCTCAATACAAAAACTTTAGATAAATCTAATCTCGAATTATCAAGATCAGAAATATAATAACCCTCCTCAGAATCATTTTTTATTTTTTTTATTGATTGAGAAAGACTATTTAATGCTCTAAAGTCATTTTTTTGTTCTAAGTATACCAATGCAGAATAATAATCTGCTTGAGGGTCTTTTAAATCTCTTTCGATTGCTTTATTGTTAAGCTCAATAACTTTTTTATATTTCTTAAGACTAAAATTAAAGTTTATATAACTATGATTTAGGTTATTATCCTCAGGTTCTAGTTCCAATGCTCTCAGGTAATCATCATTTGCTTTATCATTCTCTTTTAAAGAAATATGATAAAATTCTGCTCTACTTAGGTATCCAGCGAAACTATTTGGTTCTATTTCAATAGCTTTATCAAAATATTCTAGTGCTTTTTTATTATCCTTAATATTATCCTTATAAATATTACCTAATTCGCTATATACACGACTCTCTTTAGGGTATAGCTCCATTAATTTATTAAGGGTTACAACTGCTTTATCAATAAACTTTAATCCAATAAAAGAAGTGGCTAAATGATAATAAATTCTCTTATCTGAAGGGGCTAACTTGATAGCTTTTTCAAAATCAGCAATAGCTTTTTTATAATCTTGTAATCCAATATAATAAACTTGACCACGAGTATTATAGAATTTAGACTTTTCTGAATCTAATTCAATTGCCCTATTAAAATTATTCAATGCTTTATTAGTATTTCCTAAATTCAAATAGATAAATCCGCGATTATATATCGCATTAGCATAAGTTGAATCTAATTCAATTGCTCTATTATAATATTCTAATGCTTTTTCATTATCGTTATATATTTGAGTATATAGAATGGCTATTTCGTTCATCGTATATATTGAAATAGGATCTAATTCTAATATTTTTAAATAATTAAAAAGTTGTTTTTCAAATTGTTTTAGTTCACCAAGTGAGAGGGCTAACTGATAATAAGTATTTGTTAGGTCAGCTTCTTCTAGAGAATTTAAACTAATAGCCTTTTCATAATCAGTAATAGCTTTATTATAATCTAATTTTTGGTTTTGGTAAATTTCACCACGGAAATAATAAGGGTGTGAATCTTTTGGATCTAATTCTATAGCTTTATTATAATCATCTATCGCTTTATCATAATTTTTTAAATCTTCATAAAGAAAAGCACGGACTATGTAGATTCTGGAATCATCCTCTTCTCCTTTAAAATCATTAACTACTTTATTAAAATATTCTAATGCTTTGTTATAATTTTTTTCACGTCTATAAATATTTCCCAAATTAAAAAGAGTATTTCTTGACCCTGAAGGGAAAAGTTCTAATACTTTTAAATAAATCTCAATAGCCTTTTTATCATTACCCATTCTACTGTTCGTAATAGCTAAAGAATAATAATACTCTAAATCTTCAGTTAATTCAATGGCTGTTTTAAAATCTTTAAGCGCCTTTTCAAAATTTTTCAACTTATGAAGATAATAGCTCCCTCTTTTATAATAATAGGAATCATTTTTGGGAGCTAACAATATAGATTTATCAAAATCTTTTAATGCCATTACTTCTTCCTTTAAATTATATCCATATAAAGTAGCACGATACATATATACTTCTGCATAATTAGAGTCTAATCGAATTATTTTATTATACTCTTTTAATGACCGTTTATATTCTTTTAGTTTACTATAAACTCTACCTTTTGAAAGTATTGCGCGAATATTATTAGGTTCTTCATCTAAAATAAGTTCTATAATTTTTAGACCAGTATATCTATCTCTTTCATTATCTTGAATGATAGCTTCTATTTTTTGAAATTCATCTTCAAAATCACCAGGGTTTAGAAAAAACTCTTGTCCTGTTAATTGTGTAAATTCAACAGGGCGTTGCTCTCCTTTAGAGTTTCTTAAAACCTCAGATCTTACATTTCTAAAAACTTGATCTATGTTTATCCCTTCAACCAGCATATTTTTAGATAAACTTCTGGTGTAAATACTATTTTTTTCGACACCATCAGCCGCTGTTCGTCCTGCATCTGTAGAAAAAGCAATTAAAGAACCAGTTGGTGGGGGTACTTTAGCAAGGCCACCTCCTTTTACAGAACGGGTAGTATTCCATTTTGATTCAAAAGGGTTATCTCTACAAGCATCCAACACAAGAATATTAACTTGATTCGTTTTAGCTTCTAAATATCGAAGGATTGCCTGCACACTTACCGCATAGTCTTCAATATCTATTTCTGAATCAAAGGATTCTTGAGTAGGTAAAAGATAATTTTCATTTTTAATTTGAACTCCGTGACCAGCATAATATACAAAACCAACGTCTGCACTATCTCTTTTAATACCAAATTTTCTAATGGCATTTTTAAGTTCTCTTTGAGTTTTTAAATTATAATATTCTAAAACTTCAAAATCCAATGAATCTAATGTTTTAGCTATTAGTCTAGCATCATTCACTGGGTTTTTAAGCGATCCTTTATCATAATTAGCATTACCAATAACAAGTGCTAGTCTTTTTTCTTCCTGTGAATAGCAAAAGGAAGTGGTTATTAATAAAATGAAAAGAAGTTTTTTCATTGGTTTTATCTAATAAATTAATATTCCTAAAAAAATAATACTAAAAACATACAAAGAATAGTAAAATGCATTTTTAGGTGATTGAAAATAAGGAAAGCTAGTTTTTTCACTCTTTTGAAGTATCATTACTAAAATATTGAAAAAAACCATAAAAATAACCAGGTTACTAACTGCATCTGCTTTGGTGAAGACTTGTAAACCAGGTAATACAGAATCTACATAATAACGATTGCCAATGGCTCCAAAAATAGCACCTACAGCCAGTGTAACTTTAGATTCAAATTCTGTTTTTAAGGGTATCAGAAAAACCAAACAAGAAATTAAAAATGATAATATACCCCCTAAAAATAATTTTAAAAATAACCAAGAACCTTCTCTATCTAGAGTGAGAATAATTTCTAGTGTTTCGGTAACAATACTTCTGGTAGTATTTGGTGAGGTTCTAATTAAATCACTGTTGTCATTATTATATTTATAATTATATGAAATACCTTCTATGTTAAACCCATCCTTTAAGTTTTCTAGAGGTGTATTATAACTACTAGGAAATTTTAAACTAGGCCGCAATTTAATTATTGAAGTATCTACAGTTGTTATAAATTTATATTTTAATTGTTGTTTATCAAAGGGAAAGTCTCTCAAGTCCCAACTAATATCAAATGGCGCTTCTACTCTTTTAACACTTTTAGTTTTAAATTTTTCATAAAACAAGTATTTATAATTTTCTGTGTTTTGGTAGTATATGGGAGAGCTTACAGCATCTCCTTTTAAATTATTTTCTTTTATATAGATATCAAAAAATTCTTCGTGCAATAATTCAATTGTATCCCCTTTTATGCTTGTATAAGAGGTGTCGTAATTTGAATATGAACTTATTAAAAGAGTAGAGAAAAACTCATCTTTATTTAAATCAATGTTTTTTATATCTTTTACATCTATAGATATATCAAATTCTATTGGCCATTTAAGACTGTCTTTTTCTTGAAGAAATTGTTCTGGGTAATAAGGTTCTCCTAAGTATTTATAATCATTATTATTTTGAGCAAATGAGTTAACACAAAAAACAAACAATAAAAAAAAACCATTAATCTTTTTCATTTGATTTTGGTTTGTTTGTTTTTGTAGAATTTGCCTTACGTATTGATAATTCTGTTCCTAACAAAGAGAAAAATTTCTTTGCTTCTAATTGAGTCTCGAGTGTTTTTTGATTTTCTGCAAATCCTAATTTTTCGTAATCTTGAAGTACTCCATTTACACCATTTGCAGAGTATAAACCATCTTTATCCAACACCAAAAAGAAACCACTCATATTGCTGTTTATAAATTTACCAACATAAAAAGTGTCATTATCTTTATCCCCCCATATACCATATCCAGATACAGAATTATTTAAATACTGTCCTTCATATGAACTATAATTATTTTTATCTGTCTTGTACTTATAACGCTTAAAATCATCAGAGTCAATAATTGTAGGTGGTTTTACAACAATATTTTCATTTAATTCAAAAATATGGGCTTCTTTGGTGTAAGTTTTAAAATCACTATATCTTACCCACATATATCCATTATCTCCAAAATCTCTTCCCCAGCTATTAACAATTCTAAAAGCCCCTCCATATTTATAGTCATCATACCCTATAACGCACAAAGCATGTCCGTCTTTTTTATCTGAATTACCAGGATTCCATAATCCATCAGACTTAATGCCATTAGGGTTTTGGGCTCGATAGGATTGCATAGTATCATCAATAGTCATCCCAACAATAACAGGAAATCCATCATAAATTAATTTTTTTACAGTATTCACAAAACCAGGCTTATTTGTGAAAACAGTATACCATTCTTTAATACTATAGGGTTTTGTATAACTAAAAACACTACTCATATTATTCTTATCCCAATTTTGATTACAAGTAGTGAATGGTGGGAACATTGTTTTTTTAGATCCTACTTTTTTTAGATTACCTAATGCAGCATTAAAAGGCAGTCCATTATCGCAATTATTTACTTCTGAAAAATATAATGAATACAAAAAATATGGATCAAAAGAATGAGCATATTTACCCTTATAATCTGTTATGTTAAACTTCTTATTGTACATAGTTGATAAGCCATAATAAAATGTTGAAAATCCAACACAGGTTCCGCCTTTTTGATTCATAACAGGAGGTACATATTTTTCTAAACTATAGGAAGATGGATGCGTAGTTGCGAATCCATAAGATTCAGAGGGAAATTCATTGTATTCAGAGAGTTTGTCAGCAGGAGTAAATATTAATCCTTGGCCATACATATTAAAACCCGAAATCAACGCTAAAATTATTAATTTTTTCATTTATTTAAATATTTTCAATAAATATACAAATAAAAATAAAAGCTTTTCATAGGAGTAATTTATTTTACATTGATGTTATATATACTTATTTTTTGAGGGTTTAGAGATGTTATATTTAGATCATATTCCTAAAAAAATAGTATTCTTTTTAAAATATTTATATCTTTAAATATAATCAATAATTAACTTCAAATGAAACACACCCTATTTACATTATTTTTTTTAATGACTAGTTTAATTGGCTTTAGTCAATCTTATCTTGGATGGACTAATAAACAAGTGAATTTTAGAGAAGGACCAAGTACACAATATGCTATTATAAAATCGCTTAAACCTGGCACACAAATATTTATTGTTTCAACAAATGCCAAGAACAATTATTTTAATATTATAGATATAGAAACAAACAAGGAGGGTTATGTACATAAATCATTCATTAAACTTGGAGATATTGTAGAAAATAATGAAAGTGGAATATTTACACCGAGTGGTGAATCTACTTCATATAAGCCTGATATTGAAATATATAACAATACAAATTTAACACTAACACTCAAGCTAAATTCAGAATTATTCACCTTCAATCCAAATGAAAAACAGACAATATCACTATTACCCGGAAAATATAGTTACAGAGCATCAGCTCCTGGTGTTATTCCAAATATTGGAACAGAGAATATGGAAAGTAATATGAATTATAGTTGGCAATTTTATATTGTAACCAAAAGAAGGTAAAAAGATATCAGGTAATCTCATTTTTTTATATATTTTTAAAAATAATTAAATACAGAATTTTAAAACTTAAAGATGAAGTTAAATTATTGTTTTTTTATCTTACTAATTATTGTTTCTATTAGTGCTACTTCTCAAGAAAGAAAGATTTGTAATGATACCATCAATATTAAATATCAAAATAATAAACTAGGAAAGTATATAGGGTGTTTAAATTATGAGGGAAACAAAGAAGGTTATGGAACATTGTATTCTCCAGACGGCTATATATATAAAGGTGATTTCAAAAATAACAAAAGAGACGGGCAAGGAAAACTTATTTACCCGGATGGTTATGTTTATAGTGGAGGTTTTAAAAATAATAAAAAAGAAGGTAAAGGAAAACTTGTTTATCCAAATGGGAATGGATCTTACATAGGAGAATTCCAAAATAATATGTTTAATGGTGCTGGAATTGAAACCATACAAGAAGAAAATTATAAAAAAGTTTCAGAAGGTGTATTTGTAAATAGTATTTTATTTAATGGGGAGAAAATACTTTATTTATCAAGTGGAAAAAAACAAATTTATGAGATAAAAGAAGCTAAGCCGGTTTCTATAAGTCAATACAATAATGGAATTTTGGAATTTTCTGAAAAAGGTGAGTTTTTTCCTAATAATTCTCTCAATACAGGAACTCAAAAACAGTTTATAGATAATTATATCATTACAACCATTTTTAAAAATGGTGCTGAAGTTTCAAGAACTACAAATATAGACAACTATTATGTTCCTTCAGATATTATTGGAGACTCTGAATCTATTAGTTTAGAGTTAATCTTTGAAAAAAATGATCAAACAAAGTATATAAATATATATTTTGATAGTTCAAATGATAAGCCCTATAGATTTATCTTTGATACTGGTGCTGAGATGATGAGTATTGGTTTTAGGATGTTTAATGAACTTAAGGAAAACGGTCTAGTATATGAAGACCTCGGAATTACAATTCCTACAGTGGGCATTAGAGGAGAACCTACTCAGAATAAGGTGATCAAAATAGCTCAATTAAAGATTGGAGAATATACACTAAAAAATGTTATTGCCCTTGTTAAAACGTTAGAAACAGCCAATAATAGTTTAATAGGAATTCAATTTTTAGAAAAATTTAGAGAAGTCTACTGGTCTTTAAAGCAAAACCGATTAATCTTTTATAAATAAATTCTATTTCACAAAAGTATTCAGTTGTTTCTTTAGAAAAAAGAAATACACTTGTAACGATTTAAAGCTCTTATATTAATATCAAAATCATAAGAAATAGAAAATTCATGAACTCCACCAGAGCTAATTAATTGAGAAGTGTTGATATCATAGGAATAGCCAAACCTATAGCCTTTAGCTCTTAAACCAAAAAAAGTACTTAGAGAACTTGTTAAAGAATTAGTGCTATTATCTGGAACTGTAAACATTGTCACACCTATTGAAAACTTATCATCAAAAACATATTGTAGACCATAATCCATTCGGCTATAGGTTCTCTGATTCATATAGTTACCAAGGATATATGCTTTACTTTTACTTCCCAACCATGTGCTATAATTTCTAAATACAGGTAAATTATATTTTGCATGTACAGACATAAATATATCTAAGGGTACATTGCCCCCTTCAGTTAGAGAAATATTTGGTTTATTTAAATGTCTTAATGTTAATCCAAACCAAGAATCTTGTTTACTGAAAATTACTGATGAGCTGAAATCAAAAAACGATCTTTGAGAATTTAATAAAATTGGATCTATTGAAGATGTATTTATTGAGCTATTATTTAAATTTATTTGATCCTCGAGTAGAAGGTTTTGAAAACCATAATTTTTCATTCCAAATCCTGTTGAAATACTCGGTCTAAAAAACCAAGAATTGCCAATTTCAAAAGCCATCGCAAAATTAAAATTTACTTGATTGAAAGTATAGCCAGAGCCACTTTCCTTTTGGTTTAAAAAACTAACACCAATACCAGTTTTATAGCCTTCTAACCATGTATCTGCAAACGCAAAATTAGATGAGGTTTTTAAAGCGCTATTTCTCCATTGAGATTTAAAAACAGAACCTACCTTAGTGCTCCTTATTGCTCCTGTAAAAGAAGAATTTAATGTTTCTGGTACTAAGAAATTTTGAGAAAAAATTACATCCTGAGAATAGCTTTTGAAAAAAGCAAGAAATAATAAAAGAGATAAAAGATTCTTCATTTTATTTTAATATTGTTATTGATGTACTTTTTTTAATTTCTTGGCCAAAGAATGTAATTCCATTAACATACATTATATAATTACCATTCTCAGCAGGTTTTTCGTTGATAAAACCATTCCATCCTTCTAATGAAGTACCTTCTTCCTCATAAACGAGTGTCCCCCAAGTATCATAAACTAACATTCTTATGGTTGTGAATCCTCTAAATGATGGTCTTACCACATCATTAATTCCATCTTCATTGGGTGAAAAAGCATTTGGAATAACTAATAAATATCCTTTTGTAACATTTATATCTTGTGTAATTTGATATGTACAACCATAATCGTACTCTACTGTTAATGTAACTGTAAAAGTTCCTACTTGATCATAAGTGTGTTCTGGATTTAATGTGTTTATTATTGGACTACCATCACCAAAATCCCATGAAACATTGGTAAAATTTCCAGTACTCAAATTAAAAAATTGTATAGGATCTTCTATAGATACATAAGAATATTGAGTCAATGATAAAGACTCATATGTAAATTCAGGAAATCCTACTTCAGGAACATCAACCTGAATTGAAACACTTTCCTGACAGCCTCTTCTATCAGTAACTGTTAATACATAGGCACCACTTTGGTTGGTAGTCATAATTTCGTTATTACTGCCTGATATCACCCCTGAAGACCAACTGTAGGTATATGGTAAAAACCCTCCTGTAACATTTGGGATGTTCTGTACATTAATTGTATTTGAATTACAATCTGGTATCACAGTTTCCTCCAAAGAGATAAGTATTGGTTCTTGTCTAAAAATTGTGTACTCTCTATTTATGGTACATCCTCTACTATCTTTGATCTCTACAGAATAATCACCTGATGGTATATTAAATATATCTTCTGAAGTTTGACCTGTATTCCATAAAAAAGTGTAGGGCTGTGTCCCTCCAGAAACATCAAGTTCAATACTTCCACTGTTGGACACGTCACAATCAATTGCATCATTTACAATACTAGTCACAGCTAATTCTGGTGGATTAGTAATGATAAAAGTTTCTTCTATCGGACATTGATCTGTATCACTATCTATAATTGAAACCGTATAAGAACCTGGGCTTAAATTGTTTCTTTGAATGCCTGCACTAGGATCATCACTCCATAAAACTGTGATTGGAGCAATCCCTCCGGTTAAATTTAAATCTATAGAGGCATCATTTGCATCATTACAAGATATTGGACTCACAATAGGTGCAATAAAGAATATGGGTTGTTCTATAGTGATGGTAACATTTGCTTCACATAGATTTTGATCAACTATCGTTGCTATATAATTTCCAGCAGATAAATTTGATTGTGAAAAGCCATTCCCTAAATTACTCCAAGAAATTTGATAAGGAGGATTACCCCCATTTACAGAGATGTCAATTGAGCCATCAGCTTCTCCATAGCAAGTTACATCTGTTTTAGTGTAATTTATTTCTATCGCTGGAGGTTGTGTTAGCTCAATATCTGTTTGTTCTATACAACCTAATTCGTCAGTAACTTCAATTGTGTAAGTTCCTGCAAGTAAATTTGAAATATTTTGTGCATTACTAGTAAAGCCATTTGGCCCTGTCCAGCTATAACCATATTCAAATATACCAGGTGAAACCTCTGTTGGAGTTCCTCCAGTTATATTTATTTCTATTGCTCCTGTAGCGTCACCAAAGCAAAGAATATCATTTTTTGAAACAATATTAATTACAATAATGTCGGGTTCAGTTAGTGTATAGCTCTGATTTATTACACATTGCTTATCATCAACTACCTCTAGGCTATAAGTTCCTGCTGTTAAACCACTTTGATTAGGACTTCCTTGAACAACTCCATTTCCTGTCCAATTATAAGTGTAAGGCGCTGTTCCTCCATTAATACTTACTTCTATAGCCCCGTCATTTCCATCAAAACATGAAATGTTTTTCTCTACATCAGTTGTTATTGTTAATACATCTGGTTGTGAAACGGTATATTGTTCAATAATAAAAACACCATTGCTATCTTCGATTCTTAAGGTATAATCTCCTGCGAGTAAATTTGTAATTGTACTAGCTGTTGAAGTAAATGAATTGGGTCCTGTCCATGAAATTAAATAAGGAGGTCCACTTGTAAAAGGAACTCCACCTGTAATATTTGTACTTAGTATACCATTATTTGATTCAAAACAAGAATTATTTGTTATTTCTACATTAGAGATTATTGAAGGGTTAACGGTTACTATTAATATAAAAGGCTGTCCAGTACAACTTGGTGTTGCAGGTGTTATTACATAAGTTTCTGTTACTGGTTCAGGTGGTGAACTAATATTTTCTAAGGTTTGACTGATGTTTGTTTGAGGTGAACTTTCAGAAGAAGAACCTAGTATAGCACCTGGGTTTGAACTAGTTGGTGAAGACCAGGTGTAAGTGGTACCTGTTGGTACAATATTTCCTGCAACTGAACTTGGATCGAATAAAAAAGTTTCTTCACTATATATTGTAATTTCTGCAGTATCTATTACTGGAATTTCATTGACCACCACAGAGGCCACATCAGAAGTGATAAGATCACATCCTCCTTGAAAAGCTATGGTAACATAATAGAATATTTCACCTACTGTATTAGTAGGAGGGTCATATGTACTGTTAGTAGCTCCAGCAATAGGTGTTCCACCAGAGGTTGAGTTTGTTGTATTTGTATACCACTGATATGTTGGTATACCCACACCATTTTGAGTAACAATAGTTAATTGATTAGCTACCCCATCCAGACACACCTCAGAATCTACAGGTTGAGTAACGATGGTTGGTCCTGGTGTAATGGTCACTTCCGAGGTATTGCTAATTACCTCACAACCTGATTCAGTTTGTGTGACTACAACATAGTAATATAAAGTTCCAATGGTTGTATTATCAGGTGTATATGTATTGGTATTAGCCCCAGCAATAGGTGTTCCTCCGGTATTGTTATTTGTTGTGTTTGAGTACCACTGATAATCAAAGGTACTTGATGTTACTCCACCAGAAACAGTTATGGTTAAATCGAGTAAGCTTGCGTTTTGACATACTTCTTGAGCTGCAATTGCTTGAGTGTCAATTACTGGGTCAGCAACTACTTCTACAGCAAACACATCACTAATTGCAGTATCACAACCCACACCATCAAGAGTTACCTCTACATAGTAATAATTTGAAGAAATAGCAGTCAACACCCCTGGGTTATAAGTACTAGCTGTTGCTCCAGCAATAAGTGTTCCTCCAGTATT
>Ga0209195_1000993_pt1 | contig 20219 bp, 19 predicted proteins | sample COGITO_mtgs_1004_3_FD_184788 | JGI IMG/M metagenome (GOLD analysis project Ga0209195, IMG submission 184788) | Pelagic marine microbial communities from North Sea - COGITO_mtgs_100420 (SPAdes) (version 2) | ecosystem: Environmental > Aquatic > Marine > Epipelagic ...
CTCCCTAGACAAGAGCCTCGCCATCGCCTCGTGGAGTAGCAGCTCCTTATCCACGGTGTGCCTCTTAATCCACCAGAGACACTCATTAAGCTGACTGACCAGCGCAACCGCTAAGGGTGAGGGATTGTCTAGCTCGGATAAAAGACTTTGCAAACCAGATTGAAACTCAGCCTCAGATTCATCAGGCAAAAGTTTGGGGCGTGATAGGAAGGGTAAAAGAGACTTGGATTTATCTTCAACAGACATAGCGACATCCACATAAATACTGAAGTGGACATTATAAAGCATAAGCTAAAAGATAAAGCAGTTAGAACTTAGTCGTCGCGCTTGATACGTAGGGTCACGCCTGGGTTAACCAACGGGTCGCCGGTGAACTGAACACCGGCTTGCTCAAGCGCAGATTGAATGCTCACCAGAGTGGAAGTGTTACCGGTTGGAATTCCATCCTGCATTTCATAACGACGAATCGTAGCAGGACCAACTCCACTTGCCTTAGCGAGATCCGCTGCACTCCAATTCAACATTGAACGACCAGCTTTTATTTGACTAACGGAGATCATTTATATATCATTACCGATGTATATTACATCTTTAATATTAATTTTCTAACTGCGGACAAGAATAACATGATTGACGATATCTTAGCCAAATTTGATGGCGCCTTTGCCAAAAATACCATCAGGGCGTATCGATCGGACTTTATCCAATACCAAACCTGGTGCGTTGCAAGCCGTCTAGAGCCAATACCTGCCACCGCAAATATAATGGCAATGTATGTCGACTACCTAAGTGAAAACAACAAAAGTGCCACCATCCGTAGACGGATCAATAGCCTAGGAACAGTTATCAAGCTATCAAACAATTATGACCCCACTAAGCAGCCAGAAGTGGTACTAGCACTCAAACGCATGCACCGAAAAATTGGACGGGCACAACAGCAGGCTACTCCGCTCACCATGCCGCTACTCAACCAGCTACTTAGCAACTGCGATAACAGTCTAAGAGGGTTAAGAAATCAAGTCCTTCTAAGGCTAGGCTACGAAACAATGCGACGCCGCTCGGAACTCTGCGCCTTTAAGTTTGAGGACATCTGCAAGAGGGCCAACGGAAAACCGGCTATCCGGCTTAACTTCTCAAAGACAGACCAATTCGGAACAGGAAAGATACTGCCCATCAGCCAAGAACTGTTCGACCTATTAGAAAAATGGAGGAGTATGATCAGCGATGAAGGCAATATTCTAAGATCAATTAATAGGCATGGGCATTTTGGGAACAACCTACACCCAGCAAGTATCAGCACCATATTAAAAGCACTGCAAAAGGACTTGAAAATGGACTCCGATGAACAACCACTTAGCGGTCATTCATTTAGGGTGGGAGCAGCACTAGACTTGTTAGAACAAGGTGAGCCGCTTGAAAGGATAATGCTTAGAGGGGGTTGGCAAACAGATTCTACTGCCATGAAGTATTTGAGAAACTGGTGTATCTATGCCTAAAACTTGATGATTATGTAACTTGTATGACGCTTTGATTTAGAGATATTTCATTGAATTCATTCATTAATAGGTAGCACAGATTCAGCACCTTGACATAATTGAATTTCTGTTATCGGGATCAGCCCCATGCTAACAAAGCGTACTAATGACTAATTAACCCCCGCCCCAAATTTTTAATCCCAGTACCTTCTTCTTAAAGACAGATAAAAAGACTTGTGAAAGATTTTTAGCAAGGCTTTTAGCTTTGTTAGTCTATTTACCGGAATAGTACGAGTTTTTGAGGACCACCACCAGTTCCCTTATAGCTCAGGACCCGCAGTAACAACGTCTATTGCCGTCTTTATTCAAGGTAACCGACGCTAACACAACTCAAAAAGCTTTGCCGCCGTTTATTTTAATAGTAGTTCCGTTAACATACTCTGTCGTAATAAGCATCTCAACTACGTTTCTAAGCTCAGCTATGGCCCCCCAGCGCTTAGACGGTATACCAGCTAAAATCCCCTCTTTTACATTATCAGGAATCTTATGAGTCAGCCCTGCGTCAAAATAGCCGATCTGTATTGCGTTTACTGTAATACCCTTTTGACAATTTTCTATGGCGCAGGTTTGAACCAGACTCTCCACAAAAGCCTTTGACGCTGAGTAGACTGCAGTTCCAACTAAAGGCTGCGATACTAATACAGATGACGCCATTATAATTCTACCAAAACCTCGACCTCTCATTGCCGGTAAGCATGCATTTAAAAGATTTATACTTCCCTTGACAACAACGTCCAATTGCTTGTCGATCTCATGAAAATTAGTACTATCATATTTATGTAAAAAACAGTCGAAGTTGTAACCAGATAGATTAATAACAATATCAATGTCATTATTAGAAAAGAATTGTGTAAGGCTATTAACGTCCGTTAAGTTCAGGTCACGAGAACTCAAATTTAATATTTTATACCCTCCGCCCAGTAAAGAATCTAGTTCCGCACCGATCCCACCAGAACCCCCTATCAAAGCTAACGTTTTTAATTGAAAATCGTTATTCATAACGCTTACGACCATTTCATTATAGAGGCAGCCCATGTCCATCCGGAACCTACTGCCGCAAAAACCACGTGATCCCCAGGCTTAATGCCACCAGCTCTTACTGTCTCGTCCAAAATTATAGGCACAGTTCCTCCAGAGGTATTCGCATAACGTTCCATATTCGTCTTAAATAATGAGAAATCGACACCTAATTGATTAGCGGCAGACATTAACAATTTTTTTGACGGTTGGTGAGGTATAACCGCATTGATATCGCCCACTCCAAGACCCACACCTGACAACACCTTTCGTATAGCTATAGGAAGAACTTTTGACCCGGTTTCATAAACGGCCTTAGCATTCATCGTAAATGTGCTATCTTCAGGAAAAACCGTAAAGTTATCGACATTTTCTGTCTCAGAAAAAGCTAAACCGTGATAAAAACAACCATCGGCGGCAGCTTCTACAATAACAGCGCCAGCCCCATCTCCAAAAAATATGCAGTCTCGCCGATCCCAATCAGTAATCGTTGAGAAACAATCTGCTCCAATTACTAAAGCCCTCTTAGCTAGACCCAGTCGAACCTGAGCAGCTGCCAAATTGAGCGAGTAAACAAAGCCTGAACAGACGGCCGCCAGATCAAAAGCGGGACAATGATTCTTTATTCCAAGTTTGTTTTTAACTATACATGCTGTAGAGGGGGATTTTCTATCAGGTGTCCCAGTAGCAACAATAATAAGATCAATAGACTCTTTATTACAACCAGCGGCCTCTATAGCACTTCGAGCCGCCTTAGCCGCCAAGTCAGAGGTAGGTTCATCGCCAATATGCCTAGACCGAATTCCTAGATTATTAAAAATCCACTCTGGGTCAGTCCCAAACTTTGCGGCTAATTCTTCATTAGTTACTATATTTTCAGGAGCATATGACCCAGTCCCAACAATTTTGATGCCAATAGATTCTTTCATTTAAATATTCTCTTTTTAAATTCTTAATTGTCGGGATGCCTAACTACCTCACGCTCTTTTAACTTAACAGGCCTGCTGCCGACATAAACTCCCCAAGGATCCGTAGACGACCCCAGAATAACACCTGCACCCACAACACTCCCAGGTGAAACCATAACGCCATTTAGTAGCGTAACTCCAGAACAAACAAATGCATCCTTACCTATCTGCACCCCGGACCTTAATAATTTCATTTGATTAGGGCTCGCCATTGGCCCGGAGCATCGTGCGCCCCCGCCAAGAATAGCAGTAGCCGTAATTATATTACATCCGGTTGCAATACCAGCATAGTCGTCTATCTTAAACCTACCCCCACCACTAACAAAATTATTGGGGGCTATGTGAACCCTGCGGCCAATAGTGCAGCAGTCACTCATAATAGTTACATTTTTGTCGATATAACAAAACTCACGAAGCGTATATTTTTCTGGATGCCCTAACGTTACATTCTCATCTATAAATACATTTGGCTCCATCTTAGCAACCCTTTGCTTATAGTAGACTGCGCGGAGATACATGCCCAGGAATGACGGTAAACCTGGCCATTGCTTTATCAGCATATAGACTAAATCTTTATATATTGGGATTTGAAGCGCCAACAAAAAACCAAAAATAAACTCTAAAAAACCTAGTGTTCCAGACAGAACCTTTATCTTAAGTAACGCCTCCAAAATACGAAATATGCTAGAAGGTGGCGTCCCTTCAAAAATACGTCGTTCGTTCAAAAATGAGAACATATTATGGTCAAATACAGGTTTGAACAAGATAAAACTCCTATTTGATAGCCCAAAAATAGATAGTGAAATTTAACTTAGCGGGATACATTCTATAGCCACTTTATTAATGACTCAGGTGGCTCAGGCAACTTTCTTAGCACTGCCCAAACAGTCTTACCGCTAGGGAACAATACTACATAAATTGTAATGAAAATCAGATGGAAATAGAGACTAATAGATAGATTCTTAACATACCATTCCTCTAATTTACCTTTGTACGGCATGACAATCTCATCGTAGAATTTGTCCGGATTATTATTAGCATACATCATCTCCTCTTCGTTTCGAAAAACGATAGATCCAACGCCAGATAAACCTGGTCTAACCTTTATAATTTCACTTTGTGATGATAATGGAAATGCGTCGAAGCAACGCTGGGTTTGAGGGCGAGGGCCAATAAGACTCATATCACCATTAAATATATTGATAAGTTGAGGCAACTCATTGATTTTTGTTTTACGAAGAAAACCACCCATCGGAAGCACGCGCGGATCATTTTTGACAGTAACAGTGCCTGTTCCAATATTAGGACTATCTTTGAGCATGGTAGCAAATTTATAGAGCTTAAAATGTTTACCTCCTCGCCCGATACGACTCTGTGGGAAAAAAATTTCTCCCTCTCCTGTCACTCTTAAAATAAACATCAGAGGCAGTAAAAGAGGTGACAGTAAAACCAGCGCAATACCCGAAAAAACAATATCAAAGAAACGCTGCATACTTACATTCTCCCATCTAAATATTTACCTGTCTCTTTGTGATCAAAGTCAGGGATGATCTTATTAAATAGATCAACTATTGGTGCCTTTTCCCAGACTGTTTGATCGCGGAGCTCATGGATCACATCTAAGAAATTATCCAGCAAATCCGAACTGAATTTAGCTTCGTTTTTAATCACCCCTAAACTCTTAAACTGATTCATATCCAGAATCTCGTTGTCTGTAAAAAATTCTTCAAAATCTTTCTCACCTGAGGTGTCTGATTTGAAGAAATAACATGGCCAACGCTTGGAAGCGATTAACTCATCAGATCGGTCTCTTGCTTCCTCCTCAGTTGAGCAATGATAAGGTTCGTAGCCAAGGTGCTCTATGTAGCGCTCGGCAATGTCAGAAAAAGTAGTCAAGTGAAGCTGTTCACTTAATTTTGGGAAAAAGATATCTCGGTTCTCACCAAGGAGGCATGACATTAGACATAGTTCTCCAGATTCCTGGGGAGTTACAAAATAACGTCTAACATCATTTGGAGCTGAAATAGGCTGCCGTTTAGCAAAACGTTGGTTAAACCCATGTAAAAGTGAACCATCTGAAAACGCGACGTTAGCAAATCTAGCAGTCGAAATTTCCATAGATTCGCTTTCACGCATCAGAAACATTTCCATGATGCGCTTACTAGCACCCATCATATTCACCGGATTAGCCGCTTTATCGGTTGATACGCAAAAATACTTCTTGGCGCCCTGCACTTTAGCCATTTGAACTGTCTTAATAGTATTAAGGATATTAACCTCAATAAGACGCATCAATGTAAAAGGATCTTTTTCACTTCGAACATGCTTAAGCGCCGAAAGATTAAGGACATAGTCATACCCCTCACTAGCATTCATGAGTGCTCTATATTCATTACTACCACAATCAAGAGCGAAGGTGCGGAAGTCACCATCGATGTAACCAAGAGTGCTCCGAATATCTCTTACAAGTTCCACCATATTGTTTTCACTTATATCAACAACATGAAGTGCCAGAGGATTCCTTTTAAATATTTCACGCGTAACAGCCTGCCCAATAGAACCTGCACCACCTATAACCAAAAAACGGCTATTGGAAACCAATGCCTCTAGTTCTTTTCTGCGATTAGAAATATCGTCATCAAAAAGTGGCGCCGTTCGACCAATTAGTTTTAATATATCCATAGAAATAGTTACTTATCCAGTTTTTTTAAGGCTCCGTCAGGAATACTTGAAGGTATATTTACCACTCGATCTTCTAACCATCGCGAGTTTTCAAGACCATCCGTTTGACAATCCTTGAACATTGCGAGTTTGGACATCAGCGTCCAAATTGGACGAGTCATAACATTATTATCATTAGTCATCTTTAAGAATTTATCACGATCTAATCTGGAGTCGAGAATTATAGCATTGAGCCAGTGATTTGCTTTGTTTCCATTAATCGCTTTCACAAAATCAATATCTCTGTCATAAAAAAAGGCATCCCATCGATCAGCTAACTTGGCTTTTATCGTCAAGAACTCGTCTAGCCGCTCCATCTGAGCACAGCCTAAGGCTGCATTCAGATTGGGCATACGATAGTTATAGCCTATCTCATCATGCACAAACTCGTATGGATGCGGCACCTTTGCAGTAGTCGAAATATACTTCGCTCGCTTAGCCAGTTCAGAGTTATCAGTAATAATCATGCCTCCGCCACCTGTCGTAATCACCTTATTTCCATTGAAACTAAGTGTCGCCATTGAAGCAAAAGTACCTGTATGCCGTCCACCGGCATAACTACCCAAGGACTCAGCAGCATCCTCTATTAAAACAATGTCCCAATCGGCACAAATCTCCGCAATTTCGGCTATTCGACAGGGAAATCCAAAAGTATGCATGGGGACACAGGCAGATATCTTTTTACCTGAGGTTTTATTGAACGTTCCACTCGTTCTTTTCTCAGCATTTTCTTCTAGAAAGCGTTTTAACGCCACTGGACTAAGGCCCATCGTATCGATATCAACATCAACAAACAGCGGTTCAGCCCCTGCGTAGCTAATTGCGTTACATGTAGCAATAAAAGTAACCGCCTGAGATATTACCTCGTCACCAGGCTTTACCCCAGCTAACTCAATTGCTATATGGAGAGCTGCCGTACCATTCACTGTGGCGATTGCATGCTTAGACCCTGTGAATTCAGCTACTTTCTCTTCGAACTCAGTTACCTTTGCACCAACTGAAGAGACAAAATTGGAATCAATGCAGTCCACTAGATATTTGCGCTCATTTCCTTCAAACACCGGCCTATGAAGGGGGATAAAGCTACCGCCATAAATACTTCTAGCAAAACCTACCGCCTGATCAGCGAGAGATACCATAGGATCATTCATGTTAAAAAAGCCATAAAAAAACCGGTTAACAGTAAAAAAGGAGTACTTTGACAAAGTGTACTCTACAGAAACTAAAGATCTAGAAGGAATATCCGTAAAAAATAATTACTTAGATACCCAATAATGCGAAAAAACATCCCCACTAACGTCTACATAGCACCAATGATAAAAACCTTTCAGGTATTTGCTGGTACTTACGCAATAATGCCCCAAATGCAAACCAAAAAACTATCACTTAGAAAGATCACCAAAAAAATAAATGCGGTAGCGCATCTACTGGGCCTACTTGGCGGTGTAGGCCCGCCGCAGAAGACGTCTAGGATAACTAATTGATTTCAATTTTTTTACTGGCGGCCTACCTTATAACTAACAGCTACTTAAAGCGAATATCATTTAGACGCAATATGACTAAAGAACTCAGTAGTGAGATCCCCAACTATGACTCTTTCGTCATATTCAGAGCGCGCTTTAACTAATGAGTAATCACCAAATTTACTAATGTCCTTATCATCGAGCAATATTTTCGAAATTTTATCTGCCAAGTCCAAAGAATCTTTCGCCTGAACAAGATAACCATTTTTCCCATCCTCCACAGGACCGCGACAGTCTGGAGTATCGGCAGCTATTACAGCCTTTCCCATAGCCATCGGCTCTGTAAGCGCCCTTGGGTAGCCACCCTCACGGTAGTACGAGGCGAGTACCGCTAAATGACTTATAGAATAAAGGTCTAAAACATCATCCCTAAAACCGAGCCATTGAAAGTTCGCCGATTTAGAACTCTCTCGTAAAAATTCGCCTGGAACCGCGTCTGGACTTGTTAGCTCTTCGTTACCAACAAGTAAAAACTTAATCTCGGGATGGTCTAATGCCAGTATCTTAGAAGCCTCAACAAATTCCTTAACACCCTTTGGATAGATCATTCTGCCAACAGATATAACGACCTTATCAGTTTCTAATAGACCTAGTTCATCCATCAAACGTGTCTTTTTATTAGAAGAAAGAATTTTAGGGGAATACTTTTCTACATCTATATAATTTTTCGTTAAGATCACTTTTTCTCGTTTTATATAGCCTTTATTAACGAAATATGCCACATCGTTTGGATTGGTAAACCAAACTCTAGTCGAAAGAAAAAAAGAATTTCGGTATAAAATATCGAGCATCTTCTTCAGCATTACCCGCGAAAACCGATTGTCTTCTAAGTATGCTGTTCCCCTACCAAATACTGATGGAAGAAAACTTTTAATGCCAGCCAGCTTCGCGGCTATTGCTCCGTATATATTTGGCTTTGTACAAATTGTTATCACCGCATCGAAATTGTTTTTACGAAATAGTTTATAAAGATTATATGTATAGACGATGTCCCGAAAAGGATTAATGTGTTGGGTCATTTTAACCCTTTCAAAAGGAACACCCCAGTCCTTAATCTGATCAACAAAATCACTGGAATCGCTAAACTGATCTCCAATTATCACTAACTGTCCATCGGACCTCTGAATCAAATCCAGTATTAAAGCTTTACAGAAAAGAAAACCTGAAATATCGAACGGCACTACTAGAGCAATTTTCATATATCATCCTAAAGAATAAAAATCGACGGTTAACGAGTCGAATAAATTAATGTTTAACAGCATCTCAGTCTATTTTCATGTTTGTCATACAAAACCACCATTGCCCACCGATGCTTTAATTTGGATAAGAAATCTAAATAGCCGACACTACCCATTAGCTTTTAGTTCCAAAACAGGTAATTAGCAGACTAGCTTGCCAAAATACTTTTCTAAATTCGGATGTCAACTTAATATTGATAATTTTTAGGTCGTGAACACAGTTGTCCGCACCCTAAAAAACCACCTCCAATAATTCATGATATGATTCTGCAGAAGCCGTATAAACCTCCTTGCCGATAAAATATATTATAAGGTATATGAAGAATTGGACTACAAGGATACTTAACAAAGGTAAAAAAAATAAACGATTAACACCAAATCTGGGTTGGTAACTTCTAACATTCCTCGCCGACATATATCGCGCTTAAATGCTAGAATAATTAACTTGTAAAAATAAAAGGACTGACTCTCCAATTAATTCTTCAAACTTTTTCAAAAAAAATGTACCGAACATTTAAAAATTCACTAGAATTACAACGAGAAAGCCAACAGAGAAAACATCGGCATACCAAATTAGTACTCAACGAATAAAAATCCCTATGAGTTTTTTATAAAATCTTCGAGATCTATCTGTTTTTCAATACCTGGGAACCCATGACGGGCCTGCAGACCAAACGCAAAATAGTACACTGGCACTCCATCCTCCGAAAGCTCCTTAAGACTCGTTGACGGCCCAACAATCGCTATTCCTATATCACTAATGCAATCAGAAAGCCTGGCTGTCACAAACTCCAAACTATCAAAATGTGGCTTGTAAAGTGCAGGGCTTTCAGAGGGATGTAATTTGACTACAACGGTCCGATCATCCCCAATCTGGCGCATACTCATTAAAACTGTCTTTATCATTTCAACGTTAAAGGAAAAATTTAGATCGAAAGACATTCCCGAGAATGAACAGGTCAACACATATATTTTTTTACGCAGACCGTAGCCTACATTCGTCTTCTTAAGCAAAGAATCGTCTGACGTAGAGCGCCGAGTAAAGAGTTCCACAAATTTGTTCTCATTCGCTGCTTGGTAAAGGTCGAATGTTGACTTGGAAGTTAATATGGCACGTGAAGAGACAAACTTTGAAATTACGACCGGCTCACTAATTTCGCCATGTTGGCCAACGATTGTGTCTAAACCAGCACCATTACATATTTGCACAAATATATGTCGATGCGGACTCATGTCGCTTGCCTGAAGAATGACAGTAGACCTTGGCAGCGATCCGACTCGCTTAGCATTACAGAGACTGAAGTGCACAAGAAACGGGGCAAAAATGAACCTAAATAGAAACCTCATGCCTGGATGGGCCGCTATAAACTCTTTATTTTCCCTAGAAAAATAAGCCGCGTTAGCATTCCGAAATAGCGTCACATACCCAAATAAGAAAGGCATGAATGGCACCTTCATGAATTCATCTAAATCAATAACCGAATGGCCAGGAAACTTTGCCATTTGAATTGCTTTCGATGTTGGATTTTTATCCAACATAATAGGAGCATCACTCGCAATATCAAAACTTTCATCCCGCCATCTGGATAGCTTCCAAAGCAATCCAAAAACATAAAATAAGTAGTTATATTTTCCATAAAACGTACAGTGCCTATGGTACAAAATATAACGCATCTCAGCTAAAAACCCAACTTCAACTGTTTTAAACGTTACCCTGCCGCTCAATTGAAAACCGTCTAATACTTTCAAAAAAAGTTTTTTATAAGATTCTTTACAAACAATTACATAGTTACCATCAGTATTCTCGAGAAACTTTATAACCTTCCCAATCTCAATGCAGGTATATCCAAGGATAAATGAAAAACACTCAAACGACGACCCAACCTGTTTCTCAACAAGTAAGTCCCAGATTCTATCTATCAGACGGTTGTCATCAGATATAGTTTCCAAATTGCTTTCGCTTGCAACATATTTAAGATCCGAGAACCCGGAGCCGGGCATGTTGAGATAATGGGACAAAAGAGCATCTGAGAATAATACATTATCAGTTGGAAGAGCACTGATGCACTTGCGGCTGACGAAGCCAGAAACAATATAGTTAGTCAATTCGATTGGCACCAAAGAAATTTAAGGATTTAGCAAGATCAACTTTCGAAAAACGATAAATCAGTAATGCGAATGCAACATAAAAGAATGCACTGAAAGCCGCATATAATATTAGACCAACAGCGTTAAAGGATAAGGCACTTAAAGATAACAAATACAGGACAATAGCTACCGACGACCTTTTAACTAAAATAAGTTGTTTTCCTGCTGTATTATACGCCAAGGTAACTGCATTGATACCAGAGATACCCGGTAACCCAAGGCAGCCAACATATATGACGTTGATTGCAGTGGCGTCCATAAAATGCCGACCAAATATGACCGTTGCGATGCCGACAAAAAGGGCCAACATGCAACCTATTCGTAACGAATTTTTAAATTGTAAAAAATAAAAAGCAGCAGCGCCCTTCTTGTTCTTTGACAGGTAAAGACTTGTGAGTTTGGGGTAATTAATCGACGAAACTACAGAAATGACTAAGTGACCAAAGGCGAGCACAAGGCATGCTAAAGAATACATTCTGAAATCAGCAGCGGAATAGTAAAAATTAATAAGCAACCTGTCGACGGTCGTTAGAATGGTGTAACAGAAACCGAGAGCCATGACTGGCCAGCCTAACCTGAGGCTTCTCAATAAAAATATCTTTGTTGCACGTATATTCCTCAAATAGAACTGTATTTTTCCAGATAGGAACTTATGGGACACCAAAAGTAAGGGAAGAGTAAATGCAGACGCAGTCAAAAATATGACTGGGTACAACGATCCTTTAGAATAAAAAGCTATGGCCCCACATATAAAAACCACCCCAGATAATATCTGAATAATAGCAGCATTCTGAAACGCCATGTCCATCTTGGCTAAACCGACGGAAAAATTAAATATAAACATTGTTGCCGCGAGCATCCATAGACCGAGCAATATATCTGAATCGATAAAGAATGATACTGGTATCATCGCTAAGGTAACTAAGCCAACCGTTATAAAGCCAACAAGACTTCGTGTTACACTCAGTAATCGACAAATATTGCTGGATCTGCCCTTGCATTGCGCACTTACAATAGCGACTCCATTTGCCAGACCGAAATGCAAGTGATTCAAATACACCGCTAGAAGAGACAACAACCCATAAATCTTATAGTCTTCAATATCCATTGAATTCAAGATCACTAGGTCATACAGAAATCTGGCCCCATTAAAGACAAGAGATCCAAATAATACCAAAATATATTGCTTCATTTTAATATGATACTTCTGTTGTCTAGAGACCGAGGACAATAAAGCCTAAGAAACAAAGGTAGCGTGACGTAGAAATATATATATTCCGTTAACGGCATGACTAGAGATATCAAAAACACCGATACCAGCAGATACCAAATTCGGGAATCACAACTTGCCAGGTAACCTCTAAATACGCGCAGAGACCAGAGGATAATTACGGTACCTCCGAGTACCCCATACGTACCAATAGTAGTCAATACTGCTGATTCAGTTGTGGTTCGGAAACCTACTAACATCTCGACATGCTCTTTTAACTCCCCATAACCAACGCCAAACATCCAGCTTAGGTTATCAGCTCCGATTAATTCGTAAACAATGGTTGCTAGTTGTAACCTAAAACTATCACCACCACTCATAGTCGAACTAATTCGGAGATATTCAAACAATACACTGTAATTAAGATAGACCAATAGACCAAAGATAGGAGCCAAAAACACCAGTACTAACCTAATTTTTGTTGATTCCCATAGAAAGAATACCATTACCAATCCAGCCAAAAATGATCTTGATTGGGCGATAAACAAGGTTGAGAGTATCAAAATAAAAAATAACCTATCGCTTTTGTCATTTGCTGCGCAACTTACTAAATAGGTCAAAAACAAGAAAACTCCCATATCGGAAGGATTACCGAAGCCAATTCGTTCATTAACGCTTACAAGAATACTGGCCTCTGAATACTTGGTATCAATCAGGCCAGCTATCTCACTATATCGCAATAACTTTAGTATCGAAGAGACGTCAAGTCCAACCAACTGAAGACACTTCAAAAATATAACTACAAAACAAATCGTTATTGCAGCAGCTCGCAGTAGACTGGAAATCTTTTGTAATTTTGAACTTGCAACATTAAAAAAAATAAATAGTAACGTTAAGTTCCCAATAATAAGTAACTCACTGAACAAGTACTCGAAATTCAATATGACTCTAATAACAGATATAACCGAAACTACAGATATCAAAAAGATTAGATGGCAACTTCCCGCCAATTTAGGCCTTACGCGAAAAATAAATAGGATACCGTACAACTTTCCCAGAAAACCATTTGTAAGCATAATAAATGGGAAGAGAAATATGAGCCAATTAGGTAATTGCTTTAAAACTTTGTCATGCATAATCTTATTTAACCATTAAAATCAATTTTATTAGCGATTTTATTAGTTTTAGATTGACCAATAAACCATCCCCAAAACGAGAATCACCATTTCTAGGATGGGTGACAATTGGTATCTCGCGAAAATTTGCACCTTTGACAATCATTTTTACCGCTAATTCGGCCCCAACGAGCCTTTTGGTATCGAATGTTCCAACTTTAATCAACCACGACAGCCGATAAGCCTTCATACCAGAGAGAGGGTCTTTGAGACCCCATAAGAGTGAGCCAAAAATAGAAAATACAACCTCACCCCATCGCTGGAAATTATCGCGGTGCCCGACTACCAAATCCAATCCGTCCTCTAACTCGCTCTTAAACTGCTCAATTAACGCCGGGTCATGCTGACCATCAGCATCTAGCGTTATTGCATATAAATATCCCTTTTTCACAGCTGCTTGCATTCCCGTTTCGAGGGCAGCCTCATATCCCCTATTTTCGGCATGAACGATAACTAAGGCTTTATTTTTCTTTGCAAGAATACTGGTGTCGTCACAAGAACCATCATCCACTACTATCACATCTCCATACCGCATAGCAGCGTCAACGATACTCTCGATTTTTTCAGCTTCATTATATGCAGGAATTACCACCGCCAGTTTTTTCATAGATGACTCATAACTAGCACAGAGGCTCTTGGTTGTAATAGCAACTGAAATAAACAATTGGCCTGAGATAATATCTCAATCAAAAATCCAACCTTCGGAGATAATCGCCTTTTAGCCTGTCGCTTTGTAAAGTTCTACCAATTAACGATTCATAGCGATGTGGACTTATGGCATCAACCGGGCATGGCCGAAGAAACTCAATGTCACCTGCATTTAGTCTTTCGCCTTTTCTCATATCTCGCACTAGGCGTATAGCTCGTCTCTGGATCACAACAGTGTCTTTCTCATTATCTTCCACAGCTTTCAAACCATTACCTAGAGAACTTTGCAGCTCATTCGATCGATCGACCATCTCTCGCCAAGTAATTGGATTGAGTGCAAAGTGGTGATCTGGACCGACCCGCTCATTATTATCAGTAAAGTGCTTCTCGACAATCCGGGCACCTAATGCAATAGCTCCAAGGACCGCTGAATGCCCAGGAGTGTGGTCCGAGAATCCTAATGGCATATTTGGGTATATAGTTGAGAATGTTTTGAGTACGTTTAGATTAACATACTTAAAATTTTCTAAGGCACCAGTGTAATTTGTATTGCACTGCATAAGGCATATATTTCTATTTTCTTTAAGCACAACATCTACGGCGTCCATTACCTCATTAATATTTGACGCTCCTGTAGCCAGAAGAATTGGTTTATTAAGTATCGAAATATCCGTTAATAATTTGGAGAAAGTAATGTCGCCTGATCCAATTTTTACTGCATTAACATTTTCAATTAACTCCGAAATCGCTTCAATATCATAAGGTGTGGTCATAAATTCAATATCGACGCTCTTACATGTTTTTATTAGCTCATCATTCCACTCTCTCTTCGTATGATAGTCATCATATATTTCAGCCACACTTTTATGCCATCCTGCTTGATGTGACATAGAATCTTTAGAGATCGAGTTAAAACCAAAATCACTGACGATTTTTTCAGCTTTGAAATGCTGAAATTTTGCACAATGACTCCCAGCTTCCTTAGCTAAATGAATTAAATCCTTTGCGCGGTCAATACTGCCATCATGATTTGCTGCTATATCTGCAATAAAATAGGTTGGATAACCTATCCCTATTGAGTGATCGCCAATTGTAAACCGGTCGTTATAGTCCATCGTAATTCTCCTGAATGTTAAGCTTTTTCACTACCATTGCTAATGTGGGTAGTGGGATTCCCAATACCTGCTGGATTTTCGTTATATCTAGACCGCAGCAATTTGCCCTTTTTGGGGCTAGGTCGCTTACCGTTGCAGATTCAAGCATTATATCTGTACGATTTAACTCAAAAATTATGGCTTCGATAAGATCATACTTACTGTACACCTCAGAACAGCCAATATTATAAACGCCAATAAGTCGGCTCTTAATACATAAAAATGCAATTTCCACAAAGCTATCGACATCTATAGAGCTTGTATAAGCATCAACAAATCCAGTAATTTTATCACCAGTCTTTATTGTTGAAAGCACCCACTCTATAAATGTTAAAGCTCCCGAATTCCTATAACCCAAGATACTTGTTCTTAAGACTAGGGTACTCGAACCTTCAGCAGCTTTTTCGGCGGCATATTTTTGCTTAGCATATTCGTTTAAAAGCACCACTTCTTGATTTTCATGGTGAGGATCATTGCCACCATAATCATAAAAGTGGTCAGTTGATACTTGAACAAGGAAAGAGTCTTTTTTGGCACACCAATTAGATAGGTGAGCAACAAAATCTACATTAATCTTGGCCGAATCTACTTTATTTTTCTCACAGGCTGCCAAATTAATATTCGCCGCAACATTGACCACCACATCCGGTTCTTTAGCATCTAAAAATCTATATAGCTCTTCCCGATTTGTGAAATCAAAGTCCTCCCTGCTCACTGGAATGACGTTAAAACTGTGGCTTGATGACCGCATAAATGCCATCCCTAGCATTCCATTGGCACCCATAACTAGAACATTCTTCAATTTAATCTCTTGAATCCTTGATGACATATCTCGCTGTCAAGAAGGCAACCCACATCTACGAGCCCGCTCTCTACATCAGCTATTCGTTTAAAAATTTCTCTTAAATGCTCTCCATAGGTATCTATTATCTCCTCAGAATGAGCGGTCGATGCATAAAAGATCGTGGAGGCAAGATAACCTCTTTTTAACATTTCTTGCGTAAGAAACGTTTTATAGACAATCCCATTTGCGCTTAAAAACACAAAACTCGCAAGCGAATCTAAACCTGAGATTTCTATCTTAACTGAGGATTCTTCACTGATAGAATGCCAGATATCTTTAACCCTCTTGCCAAGTTTTGAAATAGTGTCCCAAGAGTGGATTCGCTCCATTTTGTCCAGCGTCGCCAGAGCAGCTGTCGGCCCAATTCGTTCCGTCCAGAAAGTACTGCTAATAAATGTATCTTGAGCCGCCTGCATGACCTTACGAGTCCCGATAATCGCATTAATCGCATAACCATTACCCAGCGCTTTTCCGAACATTGCGATATCGGGTTCGACCTCATATTTCAAATGCAGACCCCCATACGTCTCACGAAACCCTGAAGTGCACTCATCGAAGATCAGCACCGCACCGTTAATGTCAGCTAGCCTTCTTACTTTCTGCAAAAACTGATCCTTTGGTTGATGATTACGCTGCACTTCCATGAAAACCACACCTAAGTCATGATGCTCTTTAAATAGCCTCTCCAAACTCGCTAGGTCGTTATAAAAAAACGGAAGTGTTTCACCCTCTAGCGAGCTAGGTACACCTTTGGTATTCAAACCGGCCATAAGGTGCGTATCAAGACCATTTTTCCGAGACAAATTGGCTGAAAGATACCAATCGTGCCATCCATGATAACCACAAATTGCAACTTTAGATTTCCCGGAGAAGGCTCTTCCAATTCTCAGAGCCACAGCGTTTGCCTCGCCACCACTTCTCGTCAGCTTACCCATGCCAGCCCATGAATGCATCGAAATAAGCTTTTCGATCAACATAACCTCCTCAGGGCAATTAAGTGTTGACATGTTGCCCTTCTGCACAGCGTTCGAAACAGCACTATCAACAAAATCATCGCCATAGCCGAGGGAATTCGTTCCAATTCCCATGATGCACATATCGATGTAATCATTGCCGTCTAAATCGGTTACCTTACAACCTTTGGCAGAGTCGAAATATGCAGGCCAGAGATTAGGAAGAAACATTTCAGGTCTCTTTGAAAGTAGCATATTACCGCCAGGGATAACGTGTTTGGCTCGTTTATACAGTTTTTGCCCTACGCCCATGTTTGCACCCTCGTTTCGAGCTATATCTTGATTTGAAAGATCCAGTTTAGTCTCTGAACACATAACTAGCGCCAATAGCTCAGTCCAACTCTCAAGACCGTGCAAATCTAAACTAAATAGAGTTTGAAGAAAGCTATAATCTGATGGCTCATCTAGAGTCCACCTTAGATGGGAGAAATTAATCTCATTTTGAATGTTTATGGTGCTGTAGCTCAGCTTGTTTTTTACATATGGCGTAACATGCTCTCTCTCATATTTGCTCGTAGCATTAATAAAGGCCTCCTGTAGAACATTGAATGAAAAAACCTCTGCATCAAGACCGTCCGGGAATGTTGGTTCAATCGTATTACTGACATAATCGTACTGCCCGGTATTGTGAAGCTTAACCATCTCATCAATCAAGGCTGGGTCAATGAGGGGGCAATCTGCGGTGATTCTGACGACCGTTGACGCTTTATATTCCAAAGCACATTTATAGTACCGCCCCAGAACATCACCCTCAGAGCCCCTAAATACGCCATAATCATTATCTAAGCAGTAATCAAAAAGCACATCGTCTTCAGCACGATCTGTGATTGCAATGACAACCCTATCGACTTCAGCTGACGAACTCACTCTTGCGTAAACGTGATCTATAACCCTCTTCCCGCCCAACATTAAGAGCACTTTCCCTGGGAGCCGCGTAGAGCTCATGCGGGCCTGAATGATTGCAACCGTACTCATAGATTCCATCGCCTCGGGTCAATTACGTACTCATTTACTTCATTATATTTGAATAGCGGAATATCTCGTATTTCCCTCATTGAATCTCGAGCGGAAATAATCTGCTGAACTTCATCTACCGAAGATGCTCCAATGACATAACTATCCACATCATAATTCATAGCGTTGTATAAACTCATTTCAAGCTTACTTTTTTCGTGCCTCTCACAATACTTCTCCCAAGCCAAAAATAAGTTTTTTTCCTGAGATAAGAAAAGCGGCAATCTATCTATGTCAGCCAATAGAAGGCCCTGCAAAAATATTGATCTTAAGTAAACAGAATATTTTTGGTTTAGATATGCAAGATACTTAAAATCAAACGCATTCCCTTGACACTGCACAACGTCAAATTTTTCAAGAAAATTATCAGGCGTAACGGTCGCATAAATAGACGCTCCGAACCTAACTATTTTACCGGAGGCCTTCAACGATTCTAGCTCGGCCAGAATTTCTGAATTCTGAATATTTCGATCGTCATGAAGATATAAAATATCCAGAGTCGATAGGCCTAATCTTTTCAGAGACGCTGAAACATACCGATTTATATCGCCATACTCGTAATCTTCTAAATATGGAATTTTTGAGCTAACCCTGAATTTTTCTACACCAACTGAGCCGAGATTTTCTTCACTTCGCCCGTAAGAAAAAGCAGTATCAAGCTTTGTGATTCCATGGGAAAATGCAATATGAAGGATGTTCCTTATTGACACGTTAGAGCACATACCGGAGCTATTAGTGACTCCATAATCCATGCCAAACTGAGCGGTGCCCAAAACTAGCTCCATCAAATTCGCCCTATTTTTTCCTTATTAGCATCCATCCAATGAGCCAAGGCTTCCCTACTCATCCATTCGACATTATTATCGCTTGAGTAGGTGAACCCTTCCGCTACCTTTTCTCCATTTTGGATTCTGTTTGGATCCAAGTGCCAATCATTAATTTGAGGCAATATTTTGTAGTGCTCTGGATAAGCATAAGTAAATGGTGCGTCTTCTACACCAATCATTTGCTCGTGAAGTTTTTCGCCCGGCCGCATACCGACTATCTCATGGGAGGCGTCTGGATCTACGACAGATGCCAGATCAGTAACTTTCATGGATGGGATTTTTTTCACATAGACTTCACCACCAACCATATCGTCAAATGCATGCCAAACCAGTTCAACCCCTTGCTCTAGAGAGATCATAAACCGAGTCATACCAATATGAGTTATTGGTAATTTACCCTGCCCTTTGAGAGACTGGAAAAACGGGATCACCGAACCTCGTGAACCCATAACGTTACCGTAACGCACGACTGAAAACCTACAACCATGCTCGCCCGAATAGGAGTTTCCAGAGACAAAGAGCTTGTCTGATGCAAGTTTCGTCGCTCCATATAGGTTTACCGGACTACTTGCCTTGTCCGTAGATAAGGCAACGGCACCCTGAACACCCTTGTCGATGCAAGCATCTATAACATTCATCGCACCATTTACGTTAGTCTTCACACATTCAAAAGGATTATATTCTGCGGTGGGAACTATTTTTGTTGCTGCAGCATGAACCACAAAGTCAACACCATCAAGCGCCCGATACAGCCTATCTCTATCTCTGACATCTCCGATGAAAAACCGCACTCTCTCATCACTTCCAAACAACTTAGCCATCTCCCACTGTTTCATCTCATCGCGAGAAAATATGATTATTTTCTTAGGGTTATACTTTTCCAAGGTCATTGGAACAAACATATGACCAAATGAACCCGTCCCTCCTGTGATTAAAATCGTCTTACCGCTCAACATAAAAAATTTCCTTTAAAAGTTATTTATTGCCATCTCTAATCGAAAGATTCTCGTGATTTTAAATCATTGGTAAAATATTTGGCGACACACCTAAAACATTAAAATCGATCTAGCTTCTGATAATAGCCTTTATCACATACAAGCATCGCAGCCTAGGCCAGCTGTGTTACTTTTGATGCAAAGTACAGCGGCAGAACCAAGGCCTTTGGATCATCTACAAATCCCGTA
>Ga0209195_1001002_pt1 | contig 20103 bp, 16 predicted proteins | sample COGITO_mtgs_1004_3_FD_184788 | JGI IMG/M metagenome (GOLD analysis project Ga0209195, IMG submission 184788) | Pelagic marine microbial communities from North Sea - COGITO_mtgs_100420 (SPAdes) (version 2) | ecosystem: Environmental > Aquatic > Marine > Epipelagic ...
TGTTCTCCACAAACTCTTCTGGGGACCAGTATGCAAATGGCGGTAGTTCAATCTTGAATTCCTTCATGAAATCATCGGCTTCTGCCAAAATTTGGTTAATCTCTGATCGTTTCATTTTGATCTCCAATAAAAAATGGGTTGATTACGAAAGCGCTTTCGTAATAACTATAATACTAGGGAGAATCAAATATGCAACGCATTGGTATAAAAGATTTGGCAAAACATTTGGGCCTTGCAGAGGGCACAGTGTCGCGTGCGTTAAATAATTATCCGGATATCTCGGAACGGACACGTTTACGTGTTATCGAGGCTGCGAACGAGATGGGATATCGCGCAAATCCAGCTGCGCGTCGTCTTGCGACAGGTGTGGCGGAGGCCGTAGCTTATGTAATGCCCACACGGAGCAGCTCGATTTCTGAACCCTTTGTTTCGCAGCTTTTGCATGGGCTTACGGATGCGTTATCACGTCGTGGATGGGACTTGTTGGTCGTTCAATCCCACTCGCCTATGGAAGAAGAGGAGGCGTTAAAGCGTCTTATCACTTCGGGCAAAGTGAGTGGTGTTGTATTGTCACGCCCTCAAAAAGTCGATCCACGTATTGAATTGCTAATAAAAGCAGGCTTTCCATTTATTGTTCACGGGCGTTCCAGTGAGAGTAAGAATTACGCCTGGTACGACATTGACAGCAAAGCGGCCTTTGCTGCTGGCGTTGATCATCTAATGTCTTTGGGTCATCAACGTATTGGTTTTATCGGTGCGCCCACCTATTTGAATTTTGCACAACAGCGACTCGATGGTTACAAAACTGGTCTTTCGCAGAACGGACTGAGTTATGATCATGACTTAGTGCAGATTGCTGAATTATCCGATGATGGCGGCGAACGCGCTGCATCTGAATTATTGCGTTTGGAAACGCCACCCACAGCGTTGTTATGTGTAACGGATCTGCAGGCCGTAGGTGCATTAGCCGCTGTTCGCGCATTGGATCTCATTCCTGGCAGAGATATTTCGGTGATTGGATTTGATGGCTTGGATATAGGCCGCCACACCAACCCGCCCCTTACAACTATGGCTCAGCCACAGGCGCATTCTGGACGGCAATTAGGCGATATGTTGTTGTCTATTATTGATGGTGGAAATCCGCAAGATTTTCAAATTCTTCGCTATGCGGAACTACTACGCAGGAAGAGTGATGGAGCCTACCAAACTATTACAAACCCCAAAATCATACTTAAAACGGAGGAAAAACTATGAAAATTATGGGAAAACTAACAGCAGGATTTATGCTGTCTACCGCTCTATGCACAGGTGCATGGGCAGACGAAATCACTATGTGGACTATGGAGGAACAACCGGATCGCATGGCAGCACAAGAAAGGATTGCTGCAGCGTTTAAAGCTGAATCTGGTCATGACGTTAAAATTGTACCCGTTTCAGAGAAAGACATTTCTACACGTGCGACTGCAGCCTTTGGTGCTGGTGATTTACCAGACATTTTGAACCACACTGTTCAACACTTATTACCATTTGCATCTGCTGGCCTGTTGGACACAGGTGCAGCAACTGATGTTGTTAACGAATTAGGGATGGCCACATTTGCTTCTGGTCCATTGAACATGGCCAAAGCAAACGGCGAAGTCGTTTCCGTACCTACAGATGGCTGGACACAGTTAGTTGTATACCGTGCTGATTTATTCAAAGATATGGGGTTAAACCCACCAAAGACATTCGCAGATATTGAAGCTGCAATGTCAAAATTGCATAATCCACCAAGCATGTATGGTTTTGTTGCACCTACAAAAATTGATGAAACATACATGATGCAAGTAATCGAGCACATTTCATTGGCCGCTGGTTACTCACCAGTTAATGCTGATGGTGGTGTTAATGAAGATACAAACAAGCTTAAAACTGTTCTTGAGTTCTATAAGAAGATTGCAGATGCATCACCAGATGGAGATTTGTTTTGGAAACAATCACGTGAATTATACCTTGCTGGTAAAGCTGCGATGATTATTTGGTCACCGTCTTTGTTGGATGAATTGGGTGGCCTGCGCGATAGCGCACCTGTAACGATAAATGACGATCCAACATCTAAAGATCTAGCTAAAGACACTGGATTTGTGACTGTATTTGCTGGTGGCGACAACGCAGCCGGCGCTGCGTATGCAGATGTGCGTTACCTTGGTATTACCAATGATGCGAATACTGAAGTTGCTTCTGATTTTGTGAAATTTGTTGTCTCCAGTGGCTACGGCGATTGGTTAGGCATGGCACCAGAGGGTAAATTCCCAGTGCGTAATGGCGCAAATGCTGGATCAAGCGAGTATCAAGAACTATGGGCTGGTTTGGACGTTGGTGTTGATCGCAAAGAGCCATTGGCGAACATCTATCCGAAATCTGTGATTGATGATATAGTTGCAGGTTTGTCAGTAGGTGACCGTTGGGGCGTTGCAGATGGCCAGCTGGAAACAGCATCAAAAATGGTCAATGCACGTGTTATGAGCCAAGTTGTTCGCAAATTCATCGATGGTGAAATTGATGTAGATGCAGCCGCTCAAATGATCGTAGACGGCCACAAAGGTCTATAATTTAGTTGGGCGCAGGGTAACCCTTGCGCCCACGTAGAGATTTTCATGACAGAACAAGTCACCCCACCTAAAGGTATCGGCTCTATGGCTAAACGCGAAATGCGTTTGGCATACGCAATGCTGTTACCAACCTTTGCAATTGTGCTAAGCATTGTTTTGTTCCCATTGCTGGCGAATTTTTGGATCAGCTTTAAGCCAGTTCAATTGGCCGACCTGCGCCAAGCAGAAATCAAGATTAATGAACAACTTCGCCCAAAACCGATGGCTGCAGGCGAAGATGTTATTTTACGCTACCGTGTTCGAAACTCTTCACAAAAAGACCCAGTATCAGATGTATTTTTGCGCGATATAATTCCTGCTGGTTTAATTATTGGTGCTGTTCCTGAAATTTGTAACCTCGAGGAACGTGAACTGAGCTGTGATTTAGGTGACCAAGAAGCTGGCTCCCGTTTGGAAATAAAAATTCCTGTGACGGTTGAGCAGTCCTATTTAGATGCAGGTATTCGCCCCAAAGATTTACCAATGCAAGTATCAGGAACATCTACGAACGCACTAACATCATTTGATTTCACCTTCGATAATTTTCGCAAGGTATTTGCATCATCAGATTTTTGGTCCGTGCTTCGTGTCTCACTTTACTATACAATCTTTGGTACGGCGGGTGCGTTAATATTGGGTCTCTTCGCGGCACAGTTGTTGAACACGGCATTCTTTGGGCGCAATGTTTTACGTGGGCTATTCCTGTTTCCATATGTGGCCCCCGTAATCGCAGTTGCATTTGCTTGGGTGCTGTTGTTGGATGCTGGTCCTGGGGGAACATTCAATGCAATGTTGCAATCAATGGGTGCATCAGATGGGCCGATTAACTTTCTCGGACAACGCAGTATTCCATTCACCGTTTTTGGATTTACACTTGAATTCCCGATGGCGCTAACGACGGTTATTCTGTTCGAGGCGTGGCGTTATTTTCCATTATCATTCTTGTTCATCTTGGCGCGTATGCAGTCCCTTTCCTCTGACATGTATGAAGCGGCTGAGATCGATGGCGCGACGCCGCTGCAACAATTTTGGTTTATCTCTCTGCCACAACTGATGGGTATACTGGCTGTGCTGTTCCTCCTCCGCTTTATTTGGACGTTCAATAAATTTGACGACATCTTCCTGCTTACGGGTGGTGCGGCAGGTACACGCACCCTGACGGTGGATGTATACGAACAGGCGTTTGCGGTTTCAAATCTTGGTGCAGGTGCAGCTGTGGCAGTTGTTGTTTTTATCGTGCTGTTGTTCTTTGCACTAGTCTTCTTTAAATTTTCACCACAGGATGACGGATAATGAAATTGGGTTCAGTTACATACGCCTCTGCCATTATTGGAGCCATATGGGGGGGGCTTTGGATGTTAATCACCGGGCTTGTTTTGATGTTGGTCACGGGCATTATTGCACAACCACCCATAGGCATAGCCGCATCGGTTGGTGCAATTGCTGGTGTCTTGACGGTTTGCATCCCGCTAGAAGTCCGTACGCGTAGATGGCAAATATTGCGTGGCCTTTCTATTTTGATTGCACTGATGCTGTTTACATTTGTGATGCCATTTGGCATCTCAATTGATAATGGTGTCATCTGGAACTTGATCTTTGTATTGATATGGGGCGCTTTACTATCGCTTTCACTTGATCTGTGCCTCGGTGGATATTCCAGTGGCAAAACTAATCGCTACCGCTTAGAAGTACTTTTCTTGCGCCTTATGAAAGGATTGGGGTTTGTTCTTTTCTCTATTTTCGTGATGCTACCGTTTTATGTAATGGTCATGACTAGCCTAAAAAGTCAGCAAAGCCTATTGTTCAATCCATTAGATTTTTCGATAAACTTCGAGCAAGGTACCAGCAAGCTGTTCCGCTCGTATATTGAGTTATTTACACAATATGATTTCGGCACATTCTTGTTAAACTCAGCTATTGTTTCAGTTGTTACTGTTGTTATCACATTGTTGCTAGCGGTGCCTGGCGCCTATGCGGTCTCCCGCCTCAAGTTTCCTGGACAAGCATTTTTAAGTCGTTCAATCTTATTGATTTACATGGTGCCAGCGATTGTTTTGGTGATCCCGCTATATGCGGTATTTAGCCAAGCAGGTTTACGCAACAGTCTCTGGGGGCTGTTATTTGTATACCCCGCAACAACAATCCCTGTTGCGCTGTACATGTTGCAAGGGTATTTCCGTGGTCTTCCAATGGAATTGGAAGAAGCAGGATTGATGGATGGCCTTCGCCGTATCGGTGTGATCATGAAAATCACTTTGCCACTTTCCTTGCCTGCACTTGCTTCGGTTGCTTTGTACGTGTTCATGATTGCATGGAACGAGTTCCTGTTTGCATTCATGTTCTTAGATGATTTTGACATGTTTACCCTGTCACGCGGGGTGGTATCGCTTAACTCTTCCGAAGTTCCACGCCAGCACCTTATGGCCGGTGCAGTTGTTGCTACGGTTCCAGTATTAATAATATTTTTATGGTTTGAACGTTATTTGGTTGCAGGCCTAACGGCCGGCAGTGTGAAAGGTTAATCATGACAGTTTCTTTAAACGAACAAGCAATCGAAGTCTTGCGCAAAAATGATCGCGGTGGTTTTACCATCCCTACGGCGCGCCTCTATCCCTATCAGTGGAATTGGGACAGTGCATTTGTGGCTCTTGGGTTTGCAACATTTGATCGAGCGCGCGCATGGCGTGAACTAGAGTTGTTAGTTGAAGGACAGTGGTCAAATGGCATGATTCCACACATCATTTTTCGCCGCGATGATCCAGATTATTTTCCTGGTCCATCCGTGTGGCGTACTGAGGGTGGTAAATTTCCATCAGGTGGGATTTCACAGCCGCCCGTATTGGCATCAATAGTATGTAATTTGATGGAGCAAGGCGATACCGATGATCAAGCCAAGGCGCGTGGTCTTTTTGATGCAATGTTTGCCTGGCACAATTGGTTTCATACTGAACGTACACCTGACGGTCATGATATTGTTTGCACGGTACATCCTTGGGAAACAGGGCGCGACAACTGCCCTGATTGGGACTTGGGCCTTGAACGGATGATTGTTGATATAAACATTGAACCCTATGTTCGAAAAGACATAGAGCATACAAATGCATTGGAGCGTCCAAGTAAAGTTCAATACGATAAATTTGTGACCATCATCAAAGCTGGGCGCGATTTAAATTGGGATCAAAGACGTTTGACCAATGAAGGACCATTTTTGATGGCTGATCCTGGCATTCATTTTATTTTATTGCGTGCGGACAGGGATCTATTGAAGATCGCAAAAACCTTGGGGCTCAATGAATACGTTGACCAAATCCAAGGCTGGATTGATGTAGCGATAGCAGCAAGTGATTACCTTTGGAATGATGATTTGGGTGCGTTTTGTGCGAGAGATGTTCTTTCTGGCGAATTGTCCCAAGGCTTTTCAAACGCGAGTGCGCTTTGTTTTTATGCCGATGCTGGCAACATTGAACAGCGCAAGCGTTCAGTTGAGAATATGGAGCGTATTGGTGCAAAAGTAAACTTTATGTTGCCGAGTTGGGATCCAGATGCTGAAGGTTTTGAAGCCCAACGTTATTGGTGTGGGCCCGTTTGGCCACAAATGAACCATATCATTTCTAAAGGCTTAGCCGAACAAGGTGAATCCGCATTGGCTGACCGTGTCCGTAATGACTTGGCTTCGGCAATCCAACAATCAGGATTTTTCGAGTGTTTCAATTCAATGACTGGTGCTGGTTGCATCGGCACAAATTTTTCGTGGACCGCCGCTATGTGGCTGGCGTGGGCTACTCCAAATAAAATGGCATTATAGGGGCGCATAATGGGATCAGTAAGACTTAAAGCTGTAGAAAAATGGTTTGGTGATGTGCAGGTAATCAAGGGCATTGATCTTGAAATCGAAGATGGTGAATTTGTTGTTTTTGTTGGGCCATCAGGCTGTGGCAAATCTACTTTGCTTCGCATGATTTCAGGGCTTGAGGAAACCAGCCGCGGACGCATTCACCTGGATGGGCTTGATGTAACGGACCGTATGCCTTCCGAGCGCGAACTATCAATGGTTTTCCAATCGTACGCCCTGTATCCGCATATGAATGTGCAAGATAATATGGGTTTTGGTCTAAAGACTGCAGGCGCATCCAAGGCCGAGATTGCCGACAAAGTTGGCAAAGTTGCTGAAATACTAGAGCTAACAAGTATGTTGGAACGTCGACCAAAGGACTTATCAGGTGGTCAACGTCAACGTGTTGCGATTGGCCGCGCAATTGTACGTGAGCCCAAGGGTTTTTTGTTTGATGAGCCTTTGTCAAATCTGGACGCGGCATTGCGTGTTCAGATGCGGTTTGAGATTTCAAAACTGCACAAGAAACTGAAAACGACAATGATTTATGTGACACATGATCAGGTTGAAGCCATGACTTTGGCTGATAAAATTGTTGTCCTTAAGGATGGCAAAATCATGCAAGTGGGCACCCCGCGAGAGCTATATGAAAACCCTGCGAACTTGTTTGTTGCGCAATTCATTGGCAGTCCAAAAATGAACATCATCGATGCCACCGTGATCAAGGGAAAAATCAAACTAGGTGGCAAAATCGCAATATCATCTAGTGAAAAATTCCAAAGTGGTGAGCTAAAACTGGGTGTCCGCCCGGAGGACATCACATTCACCAAATTAGCTATGGCGAATATAAGTGGAGAAGTCGAGTTGGTAGAATACCTTGGCTCTGATAATTTTGTTTACGTTAGAACAAATGCTGGTGACCAAGTTTTAGTTCGCTCAAATGGATGTGATAATTTTGAGGTTGGGCAGCCTGTGCATTTGAAATTTGACACGGATCAAATCCACTTTTTTGAATGAAACAATGGTTCATTTGGCATTGTCAGACAAACTTGACGTCCCATTGGTTGGTACTTAATTTTTATGAATGACAACACAAAACCCATTTAAGTACTTCAAAACGTCTCCCAAAATCATTCGCTTAGCAGTTATGTATTACGTGCGTTACCCTCTTAGTTTTCGCCAAGTTGAAGATATCTTTCATGAACGCGGCACTTTGAGACGTGTATGGCTTTGTCTGACAACACCCAAAATCTATAGCCTACGTACGGCCAGTTCTATTGCATGTTCAGTTTGCTCAAAATCAAGTTCCGTGAGAGCAAGGCTTGGATAGGTCTTGCCTGCTGACTTGAATATACCGTTTTGTCGTAGATTTGAATTGAACTGTGCATTGCGTTTGGTATTGGATTGCTGGACGTGACGATAATTGCGCACAGTTTGATCGGTAAATATAACGTCAAATAAAGTCGGATGACCAACAATCTGATGAGTGATATTTTGTGCCGTCAGATGTTTTTCAAACATCCCCATCAAGCGTTCCCCCGATGCAATCAGCCTGTCATATGCGCCAGCGCGGCGTAAAACTTCCATTGTTTTGAGACCTGCGACGGCAGCAACAGGATTTCCTGATAGAGTTCCCAACATCATTAGCCATTCATCATCGCCAACGGCAGATTTGTCGAAATGTGACATGATGTCTTTGCGACCAACGATTGCAGCCAAAGGAAAACCGCCACCAATTACTTTGCCCAAAGTGCACAAATCTGGCGTCACACCATAAGTTTCTTGGGCCCCTCCATAAGAGAAACGGAAGCCTGTCACGACTTCGTCGAAAATCAGAACGATACCATATTGGTCACATTCAACGCGAACGGCCTCAAGAAAACCTGGTTCGGGTGGGATGATGCGTTGCAAGGGTTCGACGATTAGCGCCGCAATTTCGTTACCATATTCGGCCAGTAAACTGCGCAAGAATGCGAGGTCGTTAAAGGGTGCGACCAGCATTTCATTGCGCACAGCATCGGGGATACCCGCGCTGTCTGGTATTGCTTGGGGGAAATTGGACATGGTCGTGGGCGCAAGGCTCATCTGTGCTTCGGCAGACATTCCGTGATACCCACCTTCGAATTTCAGGATTTTATCACGCCCTGTAAATGCACGGGCAAGACGCATAGCGTACATATCCGCTTCACCGCCTGACGACAAAAAACGCAGATGTTCTGCGCATGATACTGCGGCGATGATTTCCTCGGCCAGTTCAATGCCGGCTGCGTTGTTTGCGAAAAAAGTCATGCCTTTGGGCAATTGTTCAAATACCGCTTCCATTACTTCGGGATGGCCATGCCCTAACAACATCGGGCCAGATCCGATCAGGTAATCAATGTATTTATTGCCGTTTTCGTCCCAAACGCAACTGCCTTGGCCGTTGCGAATGACTATATTTGGATCAAAATTACCAAACCCACCTGCGGGCAAAACATTATTTGCACGCGTGATCCAATCGTCTTGTGTTTGTATTTTCTGCATGTTGTCCTCTAATCGAAGTGGGCGGCTCCTTGGCCTAGGGTGTCTGTGTTTGGGGTTAAGCCCAGTCCAACACCGTTCGGCGGTGCGATATGGCCATTGGTACGTGTTGGCGCGGTTGGATCTAAGCGTGGTGCGACGTAGCCCGATAGGTCGCATGTGTTCAGTAAATTGCGCGGTGTTGTTGACGCTGCAAGATGCAACACCGCGGCCGTTGTGATATCTGATCCCCATGTATCCTCTATGCACATACGTGCGCCAAGGTGCATACAAAGATCACGAGCGCGGCGCATGGCGCTGAGCCCACCGAATTTCGACAGTTTCAAGGCGACAGCGTCCATGATGCCCAACTGATGTGCCTGTAACAATGATCCTATATCGTAGGCCAATTCATCCATTTTCATGGATAACCCAGATGCGCTACGCACTGCCGCGCATTCTGCCAATGTTGGGCATGGTGCCTCTAGCATGACATCCAAATGGGAAACGGCTCGTGCGGTGCGTGTGCAATCCAATTGTGTGCCCATGTTGTTCCAATCGCCGTAAACAAGTGGGCCATCGCCAACTGCCTCGCGGATCAAGCTCAGACGTGCAACGTCGGCTTGCCAATCATTATCTGCACCTAGTTTTGCCTGAAATTGACGCATGCCGCCGTCAAACGCATCTTTGGCCATACGGGCCATTTCATGTGGATTGATACAAGTGATGGAATGATACAGCGGGATTTCATCGGTTTGTTTCCCACCCAACAAAGCATAGAGCGGTAGGTTCGCGGCCTTTGCTGTTAGATCCCAAAGCGCCGTATCGATTGCAGATTTAGCGTAATTATGCCCGATTAAATGACGATCCAGTTTATACATCAATGCCTCTGGACCTATCGGGTTTGAACCGATCAAAACGGGCACCATTTCCGCAATGGCAGGGATCACACCATTGGCATAGGCCGCCAAGTAATGCGGAATTGGGCACACCTCGCCCCAACCAACTAACGCGCTGTCCGTATCAATGCGCACAACAACTGTATCCACTGTGTCACAAGTTTTACCCCCAGCCATGTAATAGGTTTCATGACTGGTTAGGGGAACAATCCACACAGTGATGCCAGTTATTTTCATGCCTTACCCCCCATAAACCGCGATGGGATCGCCAATAGCATCCTCATCGGGGTGAACGCCAAGGCCTGCTTCTTCGGGTAAATGCAGATGCCCATCAATATTGCGCGGGCCACAACCACCAGCGATATCGACGGTAAGCATATCCTGACAGGCCCAGACTGCATGACAATTAGCGTCTGGGATCGTTGCGGCCAAATGCAATGCTTCGGTATCGGCCAAAACGGAACCGCCCGTTGCCATGACGAACATGTCGATACCGTGCGCCAAGGCGACATCACGCATCCGCGCCGCTTTGGTCAATCCACCGACGCGATTAAGTTTGATGCCGAAAACCTCTGCTAGGCCATCGCGCGCAATGCGGGTTGCATCCTGTAGAGTCACCAATGTTTCATCCACCGAAACGGGGGCAGCATGTTTGCCAGAAATTGCGGCAATATCATCTAGCGTTTCGCAAGGTTGTTCAAACATTACGTTCAAATCTTCGGTTGCCGACATAACGCGCAGTGCCTGCTGTCGTGTCCAACCACGGTTCACATCATAAAGCACAATTTCACCATCGCGGCGGATGTTTTCAACATCTCGAATGCGGGCAATATCGCGCGCCACATCGCCGCCGATCTTAACTGAATGGGCGATGTAACCGCGCTGGCGGTAACGGTTGATCACCGCGCGGGTTTCTTTCACGGTTTTTGCGCCAACGGAAGATGCTATGGCACGCGGGGTGCGTGATCCACCCCCCATCAGGTCGGCGATGGGCATACCAGCGACCTGCCCAGCAATATCCCAACACGCCATATCTATGGGGCTTTTGGCATAAAGATGACCCGGTAGTGCAAGATCCATCGCGCGTTCGACATCAAAAATACATCGCGGGTTTAACCCAAGGATAAAGGGAGCCATCGTTTCGATGCCTGCACGGATGCCAGGCCCATGTGCAGGAACATAGGTATGCCCCCAAGGGGTGCCTTCGCCCCAGCCTGTGATACCAGCATCGGTTTCCACTTTGACAAGCGTGGCATCTAACACCTCGAATTTTAAACGGCCACCAGACAGCCAATAGGGATGCTCAAGTGGTAGATCGACTTGGTAAATTGTGATGCGCGTAATTTTCATGGGCTCACCACAATATTACCAGTGTGCAGTTTATCGATGAAAGCCTGCTGTGCCTTTTGCAAATCAACCAATGGGAATTCTGCCGCAAGCATCGGTTTGATTTCACCCCGTTCGATATAGCCAACAAGATCGGTGAAAATATGCGGGGGGATAACCGTTGAGCCTGTGAATGTCAGATCGCGCAAATAGAATGTGCGCAAATCCAGATTTACAATAGGCCCGGCGATTGCACCCGAACAGGTGTATCGCCCGCCACGTTCCAACACGTCGATTAAGCTGGCAAAATAATCACCGCCGACAATATCTGCGACAACACTGACGGTGTCGCTTCCTGTTGCGTCTTTCAATGCTTTGGCTAGGTCCTTTGGTGAACGCGGCAGGATTGCATCAGGGTTTAATTTGCTGACTTCATAGTGTTTCGCCACGGACGCCATGGCGATGACATAGGCGCCGCGCCGTTTCGCCAATTGGATCAACGCCGACCCCACACCGCCCGACGCACCCGTGATCAAAACGCGATCACCTTCACCGACATTTGCACTACTTAACATGCCCTCGGCGGTGGAATACGAGCAGGAAAATGTCGCCAGCTCCGCGTCCGACATTGTACTGTTTACGGGGTACACATTGCGTTCGTCTATTTTGGTGAATTGTGCATAACCGCCATCACATTCCGATCCGAAATACCCCACGCTGTTTTTGTTTTCTGGGTCTTCCCAATCGCGTAACCAGTTATCCGTGATCACCCTTTTTCCAACCAAACTGGCATCGGCATCTGATCCAACGGCTACAACCTGTCCACAAACATCTGCACCTTGGATACGAGGGAAGGTGATCGGCGCACTACCCCATGTGGGGTCTTCGTCAGAAACTTCGGTGTAGGCATCACCCGTCGTGGCTTCATCGACAGCTTTTGAATACCATCCAGAACGCGTGTTCACGTCCGTGTTGTTCATGCCGCATGCCGCAACCTTGATCAAAACTTCGCGGTTCTTTGCCTGTGGCATTGGCCAATCTGTTTTGAATTCCAGCGCATCAAGCCCGCCGTGGCGCATTAAAACAAAGGCGTTCATTTGGTTTGGTAAATCTGTCATGCATCTGTCCTTGGTTTACGGTTTTCAGGATCATAAACTGCATCTGCCAAGATGCGCCCTTTGCGGGGTTTACCTGCAACGATGACCGTAATTTCGGTATCAGGAACCGCTGCATGTGGCTTAATGTATGCGAAGGCCAGAATTTTGCCGTAGGTGTGGGAATAGGCAACCGATGCGGTCGACCCGACAATTTGACCATCAACGACGATTGCTTCGCCACCATGGCCGTCTTCAACGCCATCAGATTCAAATTCAAGATAGGCACAAATCCACGACATCGTTCCATCTTCGGCTTGTTGTGCGCTGGCACGGGTTTGTTCGACGCCGATGTATTCTTTGTCGAGTTTCGCGAACCGCATAACGTCAGCTTCTGGCAAGGTTACTTCATTGTTCAATTCACCCGCACCTTTGAATGCTTTTTCCATGCGCAATGTGTTCATGGTAAATGATCCATAGTCCTCTATTCCATGGGCTTCACCTGCGGCCCAAAGGGCATCGTAAACCGCCAGTGCGTTTTCGCGTGGGATATGAAATTCCCAACCAAGTTCACCAGAATAAGACATGCGGAATGCCCAAACTTCATGGCCTGCGACCATAATTTTTTGTGCGGAAAGCCAGCGGAAATTGGCGTTATCAAGCGGCGCATCAGTACATTGTTCCAACACCTTGCGCGAATTTGGCCCATTCAACGTCAAAGCGGCCCAATCATCAGATAGTTTCGTGACCTCAACGGCTTCGCCATTCTGATTAAATTTCAAGTGATCCAACAGTCGTTGTTCAAAAAAGGCGGCACACACAAGGTAGAAAGCATCATCCGCCAGTTTCACAACAGTCGTTTCCAGCTCGATCCGTCCAAGACGGTTCATCACATGTGTAAGGGCAATGCCACCAACCTTCTGTGGCAGTTTATTCGCCACCAATCGATCCAGATATACAGCGGCATCGAGGCCCGAAATTTTAACCTTGGTGAAGGCCGATATATCCATAATGCCCACGGTTTCGCGTACTGCTTTACACTCGGTTCCGACAATATCATGGACGTCATTGCGACGGAATGAATATTGATCCTCTTGCGCGACATTACCGCGGGCAAACCAGCGCGGGCGCTCGTGGCCGTATACTTCCTCAAAGACTGCGCCTTTTTCTTTTAGGCGTTCATACATCGGTGAAGGTTTGATCGGGCGTCCCGCCAAACGATTAAAATGGGGAAATGGAATTTCGTGGCGCAGACAATAATCTTCCTTGGCTTTGATGACCTGCCATTCTTTGTTTGCGTAATCCCCAAAACGACGTGGATCATAGTCGCGCATGGAAATGTCAGCCGAACCATGTAACATCCATTTGGCCAGCTCGCGGGTTAGTCCAGGCCCCCAACCGATACCAATTTGGGTTCCACAACAGCACCAATAATTGGTTACTCCTGGTGCGGGGCCAATCAACGGATTACCGTCTGGGGGATGCGAAATTGCACCGTGCACATCGCGTGAAATGCCCAGTTCCGCAAAGATCGGCATGCGGTCCAATGCGTTTTCAAGGTATTGCATCACGCGGTCATAATCAGGAGCGAACAATTCATTTTCGGCCTCCCATGGGCATTCATCCAGCCAGACCGCATTCGGGTTTTCTTTTTCGTAAATCCCGATCAATCCTTTTTTCTGCTCCATGCGGATGTAGCCAGAAACCAATTTGTCATCGCGGATCACAGGCAGTTCTTGGTCTAAGCCTTCAAATTCAGGAACGGTATCTGTTACGAAATAATGGTGGGTCATTGATGTCATTGGCAATTGCAAACCAGACCACTCGCCCATTTGACGCGCATATGTACCACCAGCATTCACTACGTGTTCACAGGTGATTGTGCCTTGTTCGGTTTCAATAACCCATTCAGCTGTATCAGATTGCGTAATGTTCGTTGCACGACATCGGCGGATGATCTTCGCCCCCTTTTGACGCGCACCAGTTGCCATCGCCATTGTGACATTCGAAGGGTCCACATGACCATCATCAGGGGTGTAAAGCGCCCCCAAAACCCCATCTAAATTGTAAAACGGATGTTTTGTTGCAATGAACGCAGGCTCCACCAATTCGATGTTAAATCCCAGTGAACGACCAACGGATAAGGTGTGGCGCAGCCAGTCCATCTCGTCCGTTGTATAAGCTAATCGAAACGATCCACAGCCATGCCACGTAACCGCTTGGCCGGTCTCTTTCTCAAGCGCACCAGAATATAGACCGATATTGTAATTGACCATCTTACCCAAACCATAAGAGCTGGTGGAATGCGTAATTTGTCCGGCGGCGTGCCAAGTTGATCCTGAGGTGAGCTCGGCTTTTTCCAACAACACAACGTCGGAACAACCCTCATGTGCGAGGTGGTAGGCAAGGCCGCAGCCCATTACACCACCGCCGACAATGACGACCTTGGCGTGTGCCGGTAGATTGGATTGCGACATTTTTAATTCCTATGAGATGATTCATTTTTCTTCTGGACAGGCTATTGGTCTATATGTACCAATGTCAACCATGAATGGTACAAACATATCAAATGCGATTTTGGATCGATTAGCAGATGAGCTGGAAGCCCTGACACCAGAGGCACGTAAGGCGGCCACATATGTATTGGAAAACCCCCAAGACGTGGGGGTGTCCACAGTCCGTGAAATTGCGCAGGCCGCACAGGTTAAACCAAACACAGTTGTGCGCATGGCGCGCCAAGTTGGGTTTGAGGGATACGATGATTTTCGCGAACCCTTCCGCGAAGAAATTCGCCGTGGAACCGTTTCGTTTCCAGATCGTGTACGCTGGTTGCAATCCATTAGAGCCAATGGTGAATTGGGTGGCCTCTATGCCGATATGGTCGGCTCGATGCTGACAAACATCGAGGATACATTTGGTGCAATTTCTGAAACAGACCTTCGTGCGGCCGCCGAAGATATCTGGACATCACGACAAGTATTCACACTGGGCGTGGGGGTGAATAACGCCAACGCGCGAAACTTTACCTATTTGGCATCCACTGGCATGTCACAGTTCCACGGCATCCCCAAGGCAGGATCGACAGCCATTGATGATTTAGCATGGGCGAATGATCAGGACGTGTTGATCGCAATTACATGTAAACCCTATCGCAGCGAAGTCGTCGAAGCAGTGCGGGTTGCGCGCGAACAAGGCGTTAAAATTGTTGGTATTTCCGACAGCCCAGCATCACCAATCATCGTCGGTTCCGATCATGGATTTGCTGTTGTCGCCGAGACGCCACAGTTTTTCCCATCGTCCCTGACTACAGTTGCTTTGTTGGAAACGTTATTAAGTTTCGTTATCGCGTCAGCATCATCAGAAATTCCTAGCAGAGTAGAACGCTTTCATCTGCGACGCCATCAACTAGGTATCTATAAGGAAACTGAATGACACAAACTGTAACGCATTCACTCGACGCTAAATATTACACAGATCCTGAAATTTTTCGGATTGAACAAGATGGTGTATTGGCGCGTACATGGCAGTTTGCAGTTCACAGTTCGCAATTAGAAAATGCTGGTGATTATATTGCCTTTGAAATGGCGGGTGAAAGTCTATTTTGCATTAAAGGCCGCGATGGTATCATTCGCACATTCTACAATGTTTGCCAGCACCGTGCTCACCAATTAGTCTCTGGAACAGGTACAACGCGTGTCGTTGTATGCCCATATCACGCGTGGACTTATGAATTAACTGGGGGCTTGCGTGCTGGACCAAACATAAATGTAGTAGAAGGGTTTGATAAATCTAAAATTTGTTTAACTGAAGTACGCACGGAAATATTCCTTGGTTTTGTTTTCGTAAATTTGGATAATGATGCAAAACAAATGGATGACTGGTTTCCCAATGTACGCGTTGAGTTAACGCAATGGGTGCCACATTTTGAAACATTAAAACCATTAGAATGGGTCGAGGTTCCAGAAAATTGCAATTGGAAAGTCAGCATTGAAAACTATTCTGAGTGCTATCATTGCAGCTTGAATCATCCGACGTTTGCAACGGGTGTTGTGAAACCTGAGACCTATGATATTCAACCTCAAGGATATTGTTTGCGTCACAAAACTGAATGCCAATCGATGGAAGATATGACATATGATATAAATTCAGGATTTGACAATTTTGATCAATATTCCAGCTGGTTCTTATGGCCAATGTTCAGCTTTCAAGTTTATCCAGGTAATGTTTTAAATACTTATCATTGGCGCGCTGTGGATGCCGATCATGTGATTTTATATCGCGGTTGGTATTCCGTTGATGGAACCGAAGACCTTGTGGCGCGACACTTGGCCGTCCAAGACCGCGAAACCACTGTTGAAGAAGATATACATCTGGTTGAAAGCGTACAACGTGGATTGAAATCGCGCGGATATGTGCCTGGTCCATTGGTTATGGACCCAAAATGTGGGGTCAGTTCTGAACACTCAATCTATCATCTGCAAAGGTGGATGCGCGAGGCAGTTGATGGCCCAAAATAAAATGCTAATGCCTACGACATGGCGCTCTGAACATAAATTATTTCCACATCAGGTAGGTTTCACATGCCCGCCGTTTGATTATGATGCTGCGCCTTCAGATTTCTTACGGCTTGCACCTGAAACCGTGGGTGTGCACGGATGGATGTTACACGCACCTGATTACGAACATGGTTTAGATCAACGAAAAAAAAACTTTGGTATGATGGAAGATTTCGTACATTGCATGTCTCGAAATGGTGTTGATGTATGTGGGCAAGTAGGATCAAATTGGGTGCATGCGAGTGGTTTAGGTGTTAACGGTATCCGCGATCATTGTGATCAGCTTTCTGATAAGTATGATACACATTTTTACATGGCAGGTTATGCGATGGTTGAAGCATTGCGAGCAATCAATGTGGAAAAAGTGGCCTTAAATGCCGCCTATCATTGGCCAAGCTGGTGGAAAGGCACCGTTGGTTTCCTTAGAGAGGCAGGCTTTGATGTTTTATGGGCAGGAAATTTCTTTGATCAAGGTTGGTTTAAATCTCAAGATGCGGTGAATGAATGTCGTTGGGTATTTGATGGCGATTTGGCACAAAAATCTTTCGAATATGTGGCGGATCAAGCCCCTAATGCAGATGCATATCTGATCAATGGTATGTGTAATTTTCGCACAGGTCCTATGGGCCAACCACAACGTCCAGTACATTTAATTGAAAACCTTGAAACAACATTAGGTAAACCCGTAATTGGACATGATACTGCGTTGTATTGGCGCATTTTAAAATCCCTAAATCTGAAGCCAACCAGATCATTGGGTAAATTGATGGATGAGTTGAATGCATAAGATCCTTGCACTTTGGGCAGTTCCACGATCGACTTCAACTGCCTTTGAATGGATGATGCGCCAACGTGGAGATATGGATTGCCTTCATGAACCTTTTGGCGAGGCATGGTACCAAGGTGAAGAACCGTTGTGGCAACGTTATAAAGAGGGAGAAAAAACTACAGCAGGACTTACATTGCAATCTGTTTGGGATGATATCAAGTTGCGTGCGGCTAGAAGGCCGGTTTTCATGAAAGATTTTCCACATTACATAAATCATATTTGGACCCCCGAATTTTTAGCAAATTTTAACCATGCATTTTTAATTCGCGATCCTGCTAAAACGATTTCTTCGATGTATAATAAGTGGCCTGATTTCGATGAAGGTGAAGTCGGTTTTCCTGAACAACGAGCATTGTTTGATCTATTGACTGCGATAAACGGAGTAACACCCCCAGTGATTGACAGTGATGATATGCTGGAAAACCCCACCGAAATGGTGAAGATTTGGTGTGAGTCTGTGAACATTCCATTCCAACCGGATGCCTTAAGTTGGAAGCCAGGTGGTGATCCATCCGAACACAGTTGGTGGGATGGAGGGTCGTTTCATGCAAACCTTGCGCAATCAACGGGGCTTATGCCCCAAAAGCGTAACTACATCGAGATTGCTGATGCACCTGAACGAGTAAAACAAGTTTACCGCCGCATGCGGCCGCATTATGAACATCTGTATCAATATCGTCTGAAAGCCTAAAAATGATAAAAATTAAAGAATATTGGAAAAACTACATTGATGGCAAATGGGTTGATGGCGGAGCCGGATGTTTGGATGTATTTAATCCAGGAACGGGCGAAAAGCTGGCGCAACAGGCAATCGCTGATGCGGATGATGTAAATCGGGCTGTTCAGGGGGCAAAACGCATGCATCTGTCCGGCGTATTTTCTGATTTGCGCCCTGTTGAACGAGGACGATTAGTTCAGGCTATGGGGCGTTACCTATTAGAAAACATTGATGAAATTGCTCCCGTGCTAACATTAGAGCAAGGAAAGCCACTCTGGGAGTCTCGCATTGAAATCGAAGGTGCCGCACGTTATTTTGAATATTATGGTAATCAAGCCGAAACGGTCGAGGGTCGCTCGATTCCATTAGGTTCTAAGTACTTTGATTTCACCACTTACGAACCATTTGGAGTTACGGCTCATGTAATTCCATGGAATTACCCCATTGAAATGGCCGCACGTTCAATGGCGGCGGCTTTGGCTACGGGTAATGCTTGTGTTGTTAAAACACCAGAGCTTACCCCATTATCATCCATGTGGTTGGCCAAAGCGGCTGAAGCCGTTGGACTGCCACGTGGCGCAATCAGCATTCTTTGCGGTTATGGTCATCAAGCAGGTGCGGCATTAACCTCACATTCTGATGTTTGCCAGATTGTTTTTACGGGGTCGGTTGAAACGGGTATAATAATTGCCAGTGCGGCTGCAAAAAACGTTGTTCCATGTGTCCTTGAACTGGGTGGAAAATCTGCGGCGATCGTGCACAATGACGCTAATCTTGATGCATTTGAGAGCGATGTCCGCTGGGGCATCTTTTTTAATGCAGGCCAAGTATGCTCCGCAATGAGCCGTGTTATCGCACATGAAAGCATCCATGATGAATTGGTGGGACGCATTGAAAAAATAGCGAAATCATTGGATGTCGGGCCAGGTATTGATCGCCCTGAATTTGGGGAAAACATGGGTGCAATGGTATCCGAAGCCCAACGGGATCGCGCCGCACAAATGGTAACAGATGCTGTCGCACAGGGTGCGAACGTTGTTACTGGCGGGCGCAAATTAAATATTCCAGGTGCCTTTCTGGAGCCCACAATTCTCACGAATGTAACCCCAGATATGACCATCGCGAACGAAGAGGTATTTGGCCCCGTTTTGTCAGTTTTAAAATTCAAATCCGATGCGCAATCCATCGAGATCGCCAATGGCACACCCTACGGTTTGGTTGCAGGCGTGTTTACGCGCGACATTAATCGCGCAACCAATGCGGCACGTAGTCTTCGTGCAGGTCAAGTGTTTGTAAACGAATGGTATGCTGGAGGTGTTGAAACACCATTCGGCGGTTATGGCCTTTCTGGCTATGGTCGTGAAAAGGGCCGCGAGGCATTGTGGAACTATGTACAAACAAAAAACATCGCTATCAAATTATAGGAATATATATCTTTGATAATTAAATGTACTATCTACCTCACATGAAAGCACCTTTAGTATTTTTGCCATGTATCAATGTATTTGAATATTATATCTCTAATACGAATTCTACTTGGTCAATCAACACCGCCATCTGCTTCCCCAGATTGCAAACTAGCCCATAATTGCGTGAATAGCTGCGTTGTTTCAGGGAGATACAGGCGTGCGTTTTGTGTGATGTATGGGCTGAGGCCTTGATATCACCGATTCTATAGCCTTTACTCAGAAGCTCATTGGTGAGGGTGGGTTTTGGTAAG
>Ga0209195_1001019_pt1 | contig 19828 bp, 23 predicted proteins | sample COGITO_mtgs_1004_3_FD_184788 | JGI IMG/M metagenome (GOLD analysis project Ga0209195, IMG submission 184788) | Pelagic marine microbial communities from North Sea - COGITO_mtgs_100420 (SPAdes) (version 2) | ecosystem: Environmental > Aquatic > Marine > Epipelagic ...
GACCGACGAGCAGTTCACCGGCATCGCCAAGCTGCGTGCCGCGCGGCGGCTGTGGGCGCGGGTGCTCGAGCTCTCGGGCGCCGACGGCGCCCCCGAGATGCATCTGCACGCGGTGACCAGCAGGCCGATGATGAGCCGCTACGACCCCTACGTGAACATGCTGCGCACCACCGTGGCCGCCTTCGCCGCAGGCGTCGGCGGCGCCGACTCCGTCACGGTGCTCCCCTTCGACAGCCCGCTGGGCACCCCCGAGACGCTGGGTCGCCGGATCGCGCGCAACACCTCGGCGCTGCTCGTCTCGGAGTCGCACGTCGCCAAGGTCGCCGACCCGGCCGGTGGCTCGTACGCGGTGGAGAAGCTCACCGACGACCTCGCCGTCGCGGCGTGGAACGTGCTCGGGGAGATCGAGGACGGCGCCGACCTGGACGCCGCCATCGCCGACGTCGTCGCGGCGCGAGAGCAGCAGGTAGCCACCCGCAAGCGGCCGATCACCGGGCTCACCGAGTTCCCCAACCTCGCCGAGGAGCTGCCCGAGCGGACACCCGACGGCGCATTCGACGGGGTCCGTTCCTACGGTGCCGCCTTCGAGGAGATGCGCGACAGCGCTCCCGACAGCCACGTCTTCCTGGCCACGCTGGGCACGATCGCCTCCCACACGGCACGGGCCACCTTCGCCAGCAACCTGTTCGCGGCCGGCGGGATCGCGGTCGACGTGGCCGGGGCGACGGACTCGGTCGAGGCGCTGCTCACGGCGTACGACGGGCAGGCGGTCGTCTGCCTGGCCGGCGCCGACCCGACGTACGCCGAGTGGGGCGAGGCCGCCGCTGCCGCGTTGCGCGAGGCGGGCGCGCGTCGCGTCATCATCGCGGGCAAGCCCGCCGACCACACCGACGACGCGTGCGCCATGGGTGTGGACGCGTTGGCGTTCCTGACCCGGACGAGAGAGGCACTGACCTGATGAGCGTTCCGAAGAGCTTCTCCGGCCTCGACCTGGGCGGCGCGTCCGCGGCGACCGGATCGACCCCCGACGGCGAGCCGTGGGCCAGCCCCGAGGGCATCGGCATCCTGCCGATCTACGGCCCCGAGCACCTCGAGGGCCTCGATGCCCTCGACACCTGGCCGGGCCTGAGCCCCTTCCTGCGCGGGCCCTACCCGACGATGTACACCACGCAGCCGTGGACGGTGCGTCAGTACGCCGGGTTCTCGACCGCCGAGGAGTCCAACGCGTTCTACCGGCGCAACCTGGCGGCCGGCCAGAAGGGTCTGTCGGTCGCCTTCGACCTCGCCACCCACCGCGGTTACGACTCCGACCACCCGCGCGTGCGCGGTGACGTCGGCATGGCCGGCGTGGCCATCGACTCGATCTACGACACCCGCACCCTCTTCGACGGCATCCCGCTCGACGAGATGTCGGTGTCGATGACGATGAACGGCGCCGTCCTGCCGGTGCTCGCCCTCTACATCGCGGCGGCCGAGGAGCAGGGGGTGAAGCCGGAGCAGCTCGCGGGGACCATCCAGAACGACATCCTCAAGGAGTTCATGGTCCGCAACACCTACATCTACCCGCCGGCGCCGTCGATGCGGATCATCTCCGACATCTTCAGCTACACGTCCTCGAAGATGCCGCGGTTCAACTCGATCTCGATCTCCGGCTACCACATCCAGGAGGCCGGGGCGACCGCCGACCTGGAGCTCGCGTACACGCTGGCCGACGGTGTCGAGTACATCCGCGCCGGCCTCGAGACCGGGATGACGATCGACCAGTTCGCCCCGCGGTTGAGCTTCTTCTGGGCCATCGGGATGAACTTCTTCATGGAGGTCGCCAAGATGCGCGCGGCCCGCGCTCTGTGGTCGCGACTCGTGCGCGACTTCAACCCGGAGAACCCCAAGTCGCTCAGCCTGCGCACCCACTCCCAGACCAGCGGCTGGAGCCTGACGGCCCAGGACGTCTACAACAACGTCGGGCGCACCGCGATCGAGGCGATGGCGGCCACGCAGGGCCACACGCAGAGCCTGCACACCAACGCCCTCGACGAGGCGATCGCGCTGCCGACCGACTTCAGCGCCCGGATCGCCCGCAACACCCAGCTGCTCCTGCAGCAGGAGAGCGGCACCACCGGCACGATCGACCCGTGGGCCGGCTCCTACTACGTGGAGCGGCTGACCCACGACCTCGCCGAGAAGGCCTGGGCCCACATCCAGGAGGCCGAGCGGGCCGGCGGGATGGCCAAGGCCATCGAGCAGGGCATCCCGAAGATGCGCATCGAGGAGGCCGCCGCCCGCACCCAGGCCCGGCTGGACTCCGGCACCCAGAAGCTGATCGGCGTCAACACCTATCGCCTGGCCGCCGAGGACAAGCTCGACGTGCTGCGCGTCGACAACGACGACGTCTACCGCCAGCAGATCGCCAAGCTGGAGCGCCTGCGCGCCGAGCGCGACGACGACGACGTACGGCGTGCGCTCGAGGCGCTGACGAGCTCGGCCGACCGCGGGCCCACGCCCGGGGGCGACCTCGACGGCAACCTGCTCGCCCTGGCGGTCGACGCAGCCCGGGCCAAGGCCACGGTCGGCGAGATCTCCGACGCTCTGGAGAAGGTCTACGGCCGCCACCAGGCGGTGATCCGTACGATCAGCGGCGTGTACCGCGACGAGTCCAGCACCGGCGAGGGCAGCACACTCGTGCAGCAGGTCCTCGACGCCACCGCCACGTTCGACGAGGCGGAGGGCCGGCGTCCGCGCATCCTGGTCGCCAAGATGGGCCAGGACGGCCACGACCGCGGCCAGAAGGTGATCGTCTCCGCCTTCGCCGACATGGGCTTCGACGTCGACGTGGGCCCGCTGTTCTCGACGCCCGAGGAGGTGGCGCAGCAGGCGGTCGACGCCGACGTGCACCTCGTCGGGGTCAGCTCGCTCGCGGCTGGTCACCTCGCGCTGCTGCCGGCGCTGAAGAGCGCGCTGGCCGAGCAGGGCCGCGACGACATCATGGTCGTCATCGGGGGAGTCATCCCGCCCGACGACGTCCCTACGCTGCTCGAGATGGGCGCGGCCGCGGTGTTCCTGCCCGGCACCGTCATCGCCGAGTCGGCGCTCGACCTGCTGGCGAAGCTGCGCGAGCAGCTGGGGCACTGATCCCGCTCGCCCCGGGCTGTCGAGGCGGTGGGTCACCTGATCTCGCGGTGGTACTCTCGCGGCGTGCCCACGACCAAGACCCGCTACCAGGTGACCGAGACCCCCGAGGTCGCGCACGCCCTCGAGGTCGCGGCGCGACGGTGGCCGGAGATCGCGTCGCGCAGTGCGCTGCTCGCGAAGTTGGCCGAGGAGGGGGCGAACGCGATCGAGCACGATCTCGAGGACCGGGCCTCCACGCGACGTCGACTCGTGGAGAAGCATGCCGGCGGCTTCCGCTTCGAGCCCGATTTCCTGGAGAAGCTGCGCGAGGACTGGCCCGAGTGATCGTGCTCGACGCGAGTGTGCTGATCGCCTACCTCGACGATCTGGACGAGCACCATCGGTCGGCGCTCGACATCCTGAGCAGGAGCGATTCCTTCGGGGTGCCTACCCTCAACCTCGCCGAGACGATGGTCCACGGAGTGAGGCAGGGGGTCGCAGACGACATGGCCACAGCCATCGCCGGAGTCGGGATTCGCGAGCTCGAGCGTTTGCCAAGGGAATCGCGGAGCCTCGCCGTCCTGCGCGTCGAGACCGGTCTGAAGCTTCCGGACTGCTGCGTGGTTGCCTGTGCCGAGGCGCACGAAGCTGGCCTGGCCACCTTCGACGACCGCTTGGCACGCGTCGCGCGCGGGCGTGGTCTGGTGGTGATGGGCCCATCATGATCGACAGCGCCACGCTCGTCGACGGCATCCGCTCGCGACAGCGGGCGGCGGTTGCCCGCGCCATCACGCTCGTGGAGTCCGCCAAGCCGGAGCGCCGGGCGCAGGCCCGGGAGCTGCTGACGACGTTGACCGAGGCCCCCGATGCCGGCGTGCACTCACCCGCCGTACGCGTCGGGATCAGTGGGGTCCCCGGCGTCGGCAAGTCCACCTTCATCGAGACCCTCGGCACGCGCCTGACCAAGGCGGGTCACCGGGTCGGGGTGCTGGCCGTCGACCCGTCCAGCGTGCGCACCGGGGGATCGGTGCTCGGCGACAAGACCCGGATGCCCCAGCTCAGCGTCGACCGCAACGCGTTCATCCGGCCGAGTCCCTCGGCCGGGACGCTCGGCGGGGTCGCCCGCGCGACGGTGCAGGCGATGGCGGTGCTCGAGGCGGCGTCGTACGACGTGATCCTGGTGGAGACGGTCGGCGTCGGGCAGTCGGAGGTCACCGTGGCCGGCATGGTCGACACCTTCCTCTTCCTGACGCTGGCCCGCACCGGCGACCAGCTGCAGGGCATCAAAAAGGGCATCCTCGAGATCGCCGACGTGATCGCGGTCAACAAGGCCGACGGTGATCGCGAGATGGAGGCGCGCGGCGCCGCGCGCGAGCTCGCGGGAGCGCTGCGGATGGTGCGCGGCCACGGCGAGTGGGCCCCGCCCGTCGTCACGGTCTCCGGGCTCACCGACGTCGGCGTCACCGACCTCTGGGACCACGTCCTGGGCCACCGAGAGCACCTCGGCGTCGACGGGCTCGCCGCCAAGCGGGCCGACCAGCAGCTGGAGTTCACCTGGGCACTGGTGCGCGACGAGCTCGAGCAGCGGCTGCGCCACTCGCCCGGCGTGCGCGCGATCCGCGACGACGTGCGGACCGAGGTGCTCGGGGGAGACCTCCCGGCGACTGTGGCGGCCGACCGGATCCTGGCGGCGTACGACGGGGAGTAGGGCGGGTGCGGGTGCGGGTGCGCCGGAAGCGTTGCAGGCGCGTGCCCCATTTCAGTAGCCCATAGAGACGCACCCGGACAACGGCCCGGTCCCGGGAATGGCACCGGACGGGTGTTGCGGGACACGGCGCTTCGCGACCGTCGTCTTCTGAGCGCCGTCGCCGCTCAGGATTCGTCTAACGGAGCGCACTCAGCGCGGCAAAGTCGGGCGAGCCTAGCGGCCTCAGCCCCCGGTCGCATCGCCTCTTGGCGCGACCGCGCACCGTCTGCAGCAGAAGCGAATGATGCAGCTCGTACTCGGACGTACATAAGGGGCGGAACCCGAGGCAGTCCCGCGTGGTTGCGCCGGTTGTCGACCGAACAATCCGGGTATGTACGTCCGACTACGAGCACACGCGACGGCGCCCGACCCTCGGCACGATCGGGCGCTCGGAAGCAGCGGCCCATCCCACAAGGGGAACCTCTTGCGGTGAACGCTGGCGCAAGGCGCTGCGCCGTTCGAAGCCGGTGCAGGGTGAGCGTTCACCCCACGTGGATGCACTCGACGCCGGGAAGGTCGCCGAAACGTGCACTGCGATCGCCAGTCAGAACTACGCGCCCGGTGGAGGCTGCCGTGGCCGCGATGATCAAGTCGTGTGCACCGCGCTTGGCTCCCTCGCGGTGCACATGCGCCAGCAAACGGCCGTGCTCCTCGGCTGTCCTGAGGTCGTACGGCTCGACAGGCAACGTCTCCAGCACTCGCACCAGAAACTCGCTGCGACCCGCTCTGCGAGCATCGCTAGCAAGTTCGACGCCAGTACGAAGCTCGGCCACGGTGATCGCTGCGATAGCGAGGTCGTCGTCGGCCTCGATCGCAGCGGTGAGAGTCCCCTGACCCCGTTCTGACATCACGAGGACGCTGGTGTCAACGATCAGCCTGCGGGCCACGTCGGGGCCTCAAGTTCGCGTGCGGCAAGGACGTCGGCCGCGAAGTCCTCGTCCAGCTTGGCCGAACCAAGCAGCTCGGCCACCGCGACGCCATTGCCAGCGGTAGCAGGGCCGATCGTCGCGATCCGGCGACCACCACGAGTGACGACGATCGTGCCCCCTCGTTCGGCCTCGTCGAGCAGCGAAGCAAAGGAACGGCTTGCTTCTGTCGCACTCATCGTCTTCATCGAATCAGATTATCTGATTGCAGACGTCGCGACAACCAGCCGCGTTGAGCAGTGAGTCCCGCAAGACGAACGGCACGCGGAGCGTGCCACAAGACGAACGGCAATCGGAACGCGCACAACAGGCAGAGGTACGAGTGGATGCACCTGCATTCGCGCGCGACAGGTCAAGGCGCCGAGAGGGTCAGGTCGATACTTTGCAGATGACCTTGCTCGTCAGCGGCGAGCACGAGGGCAAAGTCACTGGAGCACGAGCGCTGCCTTTGGGCGGGTCCGAGGACGACTAAGCGTCCCGCGGGTAGGGGCCCGCTTCTAGCGGGAGCGCACACGACGTCTCGGTATTCCGAGGAGTAGACGAGGCGGTCGTTGTTTGCGGCCGCGTCGTTGATCGGTCCAAGCAAGTTCACCGGACACGATGACGCGCCGTAGATGTCCCACTCACTCGGACAGATCTTCCAAATGCTGCGGTTCGAGAGCGCCGCGACGATGTCATCGACGGAGACGACCACCTGACCACCCAACGCCATGGAAACCGATTCCGCGTGCGGGAACGTGTCCGAGTCACCGACCGCGTAGCTGACGAACATTTCAGCCAGGCGCCTCAGATCAGGAGCAACCGTTGCTTCGTTGCCCTCGACCGACGGGGGGCGCCGGGGTGAACCGGGTTCGACCGGATTACCAGGGGTATCCGAGTTGGCTCCAGGACCCGACTCGGCCGTGATGGTGATGGTGATGGTCGCGCCGTCCTCGACGACTGAGCCGGCCTCGGGGGTCACGGACACAGCAGCAGACCCCGACGTGGCGCCACCGACCCTGTCGACGAGGAAACCTGCCTGCTCGAGAAGGGCAACGCGTTCACGTGCGTTCGAGAGGAACGTGAAGGGGACTGTGGTCCAGCCCGCTGGAAGCACCGTGGCGCTGTCGAGGATTTGGTTGAGCTGGTCGGGTGCGTCAGTCCCGGAGGTGTAGACCTGGATCGAGATCCCCTGGTCGGAGAAGACCTCGGCTCCGGTGCACGAGCCGGTCGAAGGGCTGTCACACACGCGGTCGGTGCGCGGCTCGGGTCCACTGCCCAGTGCGGCGATGACCACCCAGGCGTCACCGACGGTCGGCGACGGGGCAAGGCAGCGGACAGCGGCCGCGGCCGTGCCGTTGACGACCTCGCCAGCAGCGCCACTTCGGCAGGGGGAGTCGATCACGGGCCAATCGGACGGCACGGCTACGACCAGGTCGTTCTGGCCGACCCACTTCATGCCCTCTGGTGGCGCGGGGAACGACTGGTGATCAGACCCTTGGGTGGTGTCGGCGGACTCGATGGTGTCCTTCACGTCGCGGTCCGAGCCAGCGGTGGCCACCGATATCCCGGCGGCGAGGGTCGCGACGGCGAGTGCGCTACCGATGGCGGTGTGGCGTCGTCGGCGTCGGGTCCTGGCAACAGCGACCACCTGAGTGGCGTCGAGTGGTGTGACGGCGATACTTCGAGACGCGCGGGCAAGGATCTCGATGCGAGGATCATCCGGGTCGAGGTCGCTGTTCATGAGTCTTCCTCTGCGAAGTTGGAGAAATCGGCTGGGTCGAGGGCCGCAATCCCTCGTGATGTACGGCTCTTAACGGTCCCCAAAGCGATCCCCAGGACCTCAGCAGTGGCACGTTCGGTGAGGTCGGCGACGTAGCGCAGGACTAGGACCTGCTGCTGATCGGTGGGCAGGGCGCGAAGAGCAGCCACAATGGCGTCGCGTAGAACCACTTCGGTGGTCCGATCAGCACTCGCCTGCTCGGGCATGTGCGACACCGGCTGCTCACCGTGCCACTTGCGGCGCCTGCTCGTAGCCAGGGTGTTGACCATGATCCGATAGACGTAAGCGTCTGGTTCGGCTGCTTGTCTCACGCGCTTCCAGTGCGACCAGGTCTTGACCAACGCGGACTGGGCTACGTCTTCGGCATCGGATGCTGAGCAGCCCAGGAGTACCGCCGAGCGCACCAACGGAGCCCAACGCCCTGAGGCGTAGGCGGAGAAGTCGTCCTCGCAGTCGTCCATCACTACCTAGACAACACGACAAGCCCGAAAGGTTCCCGGAGCCCGGCCCCTGGCGTAAAGGCCACACCGCGACGAAGAGATCGTCCCGCGCGAGGATCCGTAAACGGCTGACATTCTCGTCATGGACTGAGAATGTGGAGTTCCAAACCTCATCAGGACGACGTACTGATCGGCGGGTTACCCGGCGCATGAGATTGTTAGCCTTGGCGAAGTCATCAGGGCGTTTCAACGATGAGATACGTCGGGTGCAGTCTCAACTCGCCACATGGGAGGGTCGACAACGCTGAGCGCTTGCTCGTGATCAGGCCAGGTCGCTGCGGCACGCCCTCATCCTCGAGCCCGACGATCTCCAGGTCGAGAGTCTCCTGCCCCTCATGCAGCCGCCGGCGCGCCTGGGCCATGAGCACCGCCAGGTCGGCGTCGGTCCGTGCCGTGCCGACGTGCACGACCACAACATCGCGCCCATCACGCCGCTCAGCGATCTGCACTTTCGTGCTGCCCGATCGACCCGGGGACTTCCGCACGAACACCACCGGCGCGACCCTACCGAGCCCCGGGGTGTGTCAATCAGCGGCTACGCAACCCGCTCACCTGCGAAGACGCCGGCCCAATCACCGATCCGCGGCCACGTGGCACGAGTCAGGCGGAGCGTGCCACAAGACGAACTCGTTGCGGTGACGAGCCGATCACCAGCGACCTCACCGTACGATCGGCGGCTTCCTCGCTAGCCGTTCCGCACTTCGCACACGAGCGAGGGTGTCGCCGTGGTGCAGCTGATCGACTCGACCCGAACAAAAGCGGCATCGAACCTGGTGCGATTCAGGCGGAGCCCTGAGCCCTGATCCGTAAGTTGTAGCGGATCAGGGCTGATCTCAAACGTGCTGGACCGCTGATGCTCACGGACTTAGCATCTTGCTGACAACTTTGGCAGGGAGTCCGGTTCGATCCAACATTTCCCGACTCGTGGAGCTCGACATGACCCGATGGAAATTTCTAGTCCTCCTCGCTATCTTGCCACTTCTGTTTGGGGCAAGCGCTTGGGCGAACAAGGCCGCCGGCTATTCCACGAGCGGCAGTTTTGACGGGATCCGAGGTGACGTGACGGGGAAATCGTTTAACGCGTTGAATAGCAATTGTCTCATCTACGGCCACTTCGTCACCGACCCGGACAGCCAACTTTTGCTCGGCCTTCTAAAGTGCGATGGCGGGAACTTCTTGTCCGGCAATCCTGACTGCACGGGTGGCGTGATTACCGAACTAAATCAGGGTTCATCTTATACATGTTTCCGTGAGGGCGGTTACGTCGCCGGAAATGTCAAAAATCTCCGCATCACACGCAACTCGCAAGGCAGTCCGTGCTTCCAAGCGTACTTCGAGGGCAGCGCGGTTGCCCAGAAATGTGACCTGGCCAGCGCGACTCACTACTCCTTGGCCGAATACACTGGCGACGTCTGTGGCCAGTGGAGCGGCGAGGCCAAGTTCCAGAATGTCGAAAAGCGCAACTTGGGATCGGGCTGGTCCGACCTTTCCAACAACAATCCTTTGCAGGTCTTTGGCGCCCCATTTTGTTGGACAATTGGAGCGTTCACCGGAACGGGGTCGAATTTCACTGTGTCGCGGCCATGAAGTTCGCCTAGCCTCATGGTCCGTTGCCGCGCTTGGGTTCGCCCGGAACCTTTTGAGCGCCCCGTCCCGTCTCACTAGTATGGAGCAGTACGAGCCGGACAATAATTTCTCGCAGTTCGTGCGCGGTCACTGGGCGAAGCTCGTCCGGTCGACTGTTCTGATGGGAGTCGATCCTCACCTTGCCGAGGATATAGTTCAAACGGCGCTATTGAACTGCTTCAATCGCTGGGACAAAATCTCGTCACTAGAAAATCCCGATGGCTATGTCTTCAGGTCAGTGCTAAACGCGGTGTCGGATCATTTTCGGAAAAAATCCTCCCACGAATCCGTGCTTCTTGAACTTCTCGACGGCGAAGCTGCCGATCGCTACGACGTTCACGAGCGCGACCAATTGCTGATAGCACTTGCAAAATTACCTGAGCCACTGCGAGCGGTCATGGTTCTGCGGTTCTACGTTGATGCCTCGGAGGTCCAGACGGCACATGTGCTGCGCGTCCCTGTTGGGACGGTAAAAAGTAGGTGCTCAAGAGCTCTCCAAGCCTTGCGTTCCGACCCGTGTCTCTCCGATGCTCAACTGAAAGGTAAGGAATCATGAACGATTTCGAGAATTCGCTGGGGCGCATGATGGTCGAGGCCGCAGACACGGTTCACACAAGACCACCGTCCAGGCTCCTCGACATGGCTGAGCAACCTCTTCGCCGAAGCCGCCCAGTTTACCGCTTCGTCATCGCTTCGATTGCTGCGGCGGCTGTCGCGGCCGTGACAATAGGCATTTATGTCAGCGCGATCAGTCCGCAGTCAGAGCGAGTGCAAGTAGCAGATGCGACAAGTGCTGGTGAGGAGGCGGACGTCGAGCCCTCGTTGCCGACGCTCAGCGCTTACCGCGAGCCCAGCGCTGACCAATTGGAATTGGCTGACGTAGTTCGAAAGAACTGGAAAGTTGCCGAAACGTCTCGGGTTTGGCGAGCGACGGCAGTCCTAGCCGATGCAGTGGTCCCTCGTTCGAACACGGGGAAGCAATGCCTCTCTGGTCAAGTACTCGAAGTCACCTTGTTTGGCGAGTTTTCCGATGCCGCTGTCGCCGGAAGGATCGGCGAAGTCCCGCCAAAGATCACAGGGACGCGGCTGCTAGCCGACGCGAGGAGCGGAGAGGTCTGCTTGGTTTCGCTTCTGGCGGACGGCGCCAGTGAAAGCCCTTACGCGGTCGAGTTTTGGAGCGAAGGTCCCTGAATCGCGAACCGCCCGAACTCGGCGGGTTCCGGGTGACGTCGTGGACGTCGAGCATCGAGATCTCGCGACGGCGCAGGCCGTAGGCGTAGGCGTAGATGAGCTTGTGGGTCGGCACCGTCACTGAGGCGACGAGGACTCTAGTCGCGACAACACTGCCGTTCGCACCGGCGACATGGAGCGTGACCACCTGAACGGGGAGATCGTCCTCCCCGGGCGACTGCACGGCGTCCCTACGTCCGCCAAAGCACTGTTGCAAGGGCTGGCCGACGACTGCGCCAGCGGCCCCCTGCAGCGTGTTTAAGGGCGAGATCCCAGTCCAGCTGAGCCTCGACCTCGGGCTCCCCGTGAGGGCGAGGTCTCCGGGCTCCCCAAGATGAGCGAGGCGGAGTCGATGGCTGCTGAGCTGGAGATCCTCAGCCTCGACGTCAGCCTCGAACACCTGACTCGTGCCACCGGGGTGTGTCACTGAAGGCTGGCACTGAGGGTGTCGAGGATGACCTGGGCGTCTGGGGTGATGGGGTCCTCGGCGGTGTGGTCGTGGCCGGCGATGCGGACCGTGATTTGCTGCAGGGGTCGCAGGGTGTTGACGATCTTTCGGATGCTCAGCCCGGTGGTGTTCTGCAGGTGACGGGCGATCGCGAGGGCGGCGAACACGATCGTGAGGTGCGCCTCGATCGCTTCACGGGTGTGGTGAAAGATGGGCCGCGCCGCGAGGTCTGTCTTCGACATCCTGAAGGACTGCTCGACGTGCCATAGGTCGTGGTAGCTGCCGATCACCTCGTCTGCTGGCATCACTGCGACGTCGATGTTGGTGACGTAGCCCTTCAACCCCACGAGGTTGCGTGCCCGTGCCAGCGATGTCTCGTCGAGCTCGGTGGCGCCGTTGCGGGTCTTGACGAACCGTGGCGCCCTGGCGGCCTTCTCACCGGCCACCACGGCACGTGCTTTGTTCTCCTGGAGCGTGAGCGTCGCGTTGTCGCGCACGCCCCGCTTGCGGGAGTAGGCCCACACCGCACGCCAGGACTTCGTATGCACGCTCGGGTCCCAGACCGGTTCGGCCTTCACCTTCGGATCGCTGGCCTTGACCGCGGTCCCGCGCTGGTCGCGTGGGGTGATGGTGTCGATGATCTGCCCGTCCGCGAAGGCATTGCCGTGCCAGCGGAAGTGCGATTCCAGGTCCTTCGGTGCCTTGGTGACCCGGGAGCCGACGATGAACCGGAACCCGGCCTCGTCCAGGTCGCTCAGGTTCGACGAGGAGAGCATTCCGGCGTCGGCGACCACGACCATGTCCGCGATGTCGTGACGCTCTTGGAACTGCTTGACGATCGGGACGATCGTCAAGGTCGTCGGGTAGCCCCGGCCCGTTACCGGGCCGGGGCCCCCCAGAACCGGACGTGCGACTTTCATCGCATCCGGCTCAAGCAAGTCCCTATGGGCGTCGTGGGTGACGAGGCAGTGGTGCTGGTGTATCCGGTGGCCAGCGGCGCCGTCGTCGCCGTTGCCAGTACTCGGTCAGGGCCGGGTCGTCTGGTGACGCATCTGCCTTGACCATCTGGTGGCGACGGATCGGCGTCCACGACAGTTTCCGCAGGTAGGCGCCGGTCTCCCGGTCGCCGAAGATCCAGCGGTCTTGCCGCTTCGGGTTGAACCGTCCGAAGTATCGGTCCACGATCCACTGGCCGGTCTTCGTGTTGTGTTGGCGTCTGCCCCACTTGAACATCGTCCACCACAGGGTGGAGTCGATGTCGGCGAAGACCTTCTTGGACACAGCCGTTCGGTAGTACGCGGCCCACCCCCGCAGGATCGGGTTGAGTCTGCTGATCACCGCCGCCGCTGGCGCACCATGCAGGCTGCGGACCTCGACGCGCAGCCGGGCACGGAACCGCTTGACGGCGGCCTTGGACGGCATGATCAGCAGCTTCCCGGGATTGCGGTAGTGACGGACGTTGAATCCGAGGAAGTCGAAGCCCTCGGACAAGTGCACGATCTGTGTCTTGTCCTCGTTGAACTTCAACCCCCGCGGTGCCAGCCACGCGGCGAGCCGTTCCTTGACCTGCTCGGCTTGTTGCCGTGAGTGGCATAGCGCCACCAGGTCATCGGCGTACCTGATCAGCACCGGCGTGCCGGCTTCTGACCACCCTCTCGTCGAACGAAAGGGCCTGTACCGAACACCAGCAGCGGCCTCCATCCCGTGCAAGGCGATGTTCATCAGCAGTGGGCTGATGACCCCACCCTGCGGCGTACCTTCAGTGGTCGGGGCGAACTGCCGGTTCTCGATGACTCCCGCGCTCAGCCACCCGGCGACGGCGTCCCGTGCAGGGAATCCGTGCAGATGCTGGAGCAGTCGGTCGTGGTCGATCCGGTCGAACGCCGCCGTCAGGTCCGCGTCGAGCACCCACGCCCGCATCGGGTCCTTGCCTTTGCAGACGGTGAAGATGGCCTCGATCGCATCATGGCAGCCCCGACCGGGCCGGAAGCCGTAGCTTCGCGGCTCGAAGCGGGCCTCCCACTCGGGTTCCAGTGCGTTGAGCACCACGGCTTGCGACGCACGATCGGCGATCACGGGGATGCCGAGCGGACGCCGTTTGCCGTTCGGTCTGCGGGACGGCGCTACGGGCACGTGAATGAAGCCCGCCTGCACCTGCTCCCGGGCCTACTGTGGTCGGCGTGCCGGTCGACCTCAACCTCTACCTTTCACACACGCGGGGGCGCAGCCTCGTTGAGGTATTGCTGCGCGGCCACCTATGGGTCGAGAAGCATCTAATAGCTCTGTTGGAGTCAGAGCTGCGGCGGCCCGAGAAGTTGGACCTCGACCGCATGACGTTTTCGCAAAAGGTCAAGCTGGCCGACGCGCTCGGCATGCTGCACCCCGACGAGGTCGGAGCGATCCGCATGCTGAACGGCATGCGCAACAAGTTGGCGCACAACCTCGCCGGTTCTCCGTCGTCAGAGGACGTGGCTCGGCTACGAGAAGCCATGCCGAAGTCCCAGCGATCCCTCACGGAGAAGCTGTTAGCGGTGCAGCAGGGGGATCAGCCCGAGGCCGACGAAGAGGATCAGAAGCTGGCGTGGGAACTCGCGGCTGCCGTCCTCGCGCTGTTAACGGAACTGGAGCAGCACAGCCAGCGGCACGCCTACTGGCGCGAACATCGTGACGCGATGGAGGGCTACCGAACGATGGTGGCGATCATGAAGCAGCTCGGAGCTACCCCGGAGACTGAGGAGGATTACCGAGCCGCACTCGGCATACCGGCTCCGCCGACTGGCCGCGACGCGATCCTCACGGACACCTGGCCGGTGGAGGACGACGAGCCGAGCGCACAAGGCGAGTAGGCCCCACATCATCGAGTCGGGCCCCTCCCGCAGGCTTGGGGGCGGTCTTGCTCGTAGAGTCAGCTAGCAGTGAACGACCATGCTGCCCTCGTGACAGAGCACCACTAGCTGGTCACCGGTCTCGATCACGTGGAAGTGCCGCGTGCGGCACTCCTCCACAAACGGCGCAAGGCCGACAAGGCGTTCCACGTCGTGGATGCTGCGCCGCACGACGCCCCCAGCGTTGGCCTGGCCCGCCTGGAACACCTGATCCATCCATGTCATGGGTAGAAGGATAGGGACAGGACCGGCCGATTCAGGATGCGTGACCGCCGGACCGAAGAACGGGTAGCCCTCAAGCCTCTCGTGAAGCCCGAGTCGGCCGGCTGTGAGGTCCACGTCCCCCCTCGGCCAACTGCGCTGACGCGGACCCAGAGTCGCCGGCAACGAGGTCCCAGTTGCGGGATCGGGCTACGGCACGCTCCGCATGTGGCAAGCTCCGCGCGCCGATTGATCTGCGGACGACATCCCGCCCGGGCAGAAAAATTTGGCATGGCCGAACGAAGCCCGGCGTCGGCACGGTTTCTATCCGCCATGCCACTCCGCATAACCCGGCGGAGTCTTGGCGTCTATCGAAGCGGCGCGGATGCCAGGTCCGAGAGGACCAGCATTCCTTCATCGTCGTGAGAAAGAAGACTCCGAGGCCCCGAACCGGGAGACTGGTCCCAGGTGTCGGGTGGGGCCGACTCACTTGCGGCGTACCGCTGCAATTGCGCATCGAGCTCGTCTAGGGCATCAGGCGGGGTGACTTCGGCGAATGCCAGGACCAACACGACCTCTCCTCCTGGCAATTGAATCGTGTCGATGACGGCCGCGGAGTCGCCGGGTTCGAGATTGAATGTTCGGATCACCGCTCGCTCGGCATCGAGTTGGACCAGCACCACTTCGAAGTAAAGGGTGTAGCCGGCCGGTGGGGCCTGGATCCAACGAACGTCTTCGTACTTGACCCGGTCGTCGGGAATCGAAGCCAGGTGCTCAGAGGGTGTACGAATCATGACTGCCCGAGTCCATCCTGCTTCATCGGCCTGGGGCCGGGTCCATCGATGAATGATCCGTCCCTGTTCCGGAATGAGGTCACCAAAGTGCGTGTCGTTGTCTTTGCGTAGGTCAACTGCTTGCAATCGCCAGTCGCCCGATTCGTGGAGGCTGACTTTGAACTCGTGTGCCCGATTGCGGCTTGCAAGGTAGACATCGTCCGCGTTGGCACTACCCCAGAGACGCCAAATGGTGCCCCGGTAGCCGGGCTCGCCCACCGCGAAGCGAAGGGCGCTTTTCTTGGTCAGAGCAGGAATCGAGTAACGCTCAGGTTCGCGACCCTCCCATTCAACGAACAGCGCAGGTCCGTCCTCGAGCAGCGCAGCAGCGATATTTACGTAGGACGTCACAGCGAAAGTCTAGAACGTCCACCACCCTTGCGACCGTGGTCAAACACCGCTCCGCGCGGGGGCGGCGATCGGGGCCGCGCCCGATCTCGGCATCTGGCTCTACCAGCACGTCGGCAGATTCGGTCATCCCGCAAGACGAACGGCACGCGGAGCGTGCCACAAGACGAACCGCTCCCGGGACAGGCGCTGTTCGAGACCGGCTCCGATCAGTTCGGCTCGTCGGCGTCCCGTCAGGGTGTCGGTTGCGGGACGCCGACGAGGTGGCGATCAGCGTCGGGTGGAGGCGTCAGCGAGATTGATCTTTGCCGCAATGCGTTGGCGCTCGATGGCGCGGTAGACGGTGGAGCGGCCGATGCCGAACAGCTCGGCTACCTCGAGAGTGCTGTACTCGCCGCTGTGCACGAGCGACACTAGGTGCGCCTCTTGCTTGCGGCTCAGCTTGGGCTGCTTGCCCTTGAGCCGACCCTTGGCTCTGGCGACCTTCATTCCCTCGACCGTGCGCAGCCTGATGAGGTCGGACTCGAACTCCGCGACCATGGCGAGCACGTTGAACAGCAGCTTCCCGACCGCATCGGTCGGGTCGTAGACCGACCCGCCCAGGCTCAGGCTGATCTGCCGGGCGGTGAGCTCGTCCGCGATCGCGCGAGCATCGGGCAGGGACCGGGCCAACCGGTCGAGCTTGGTGACGACCAGCGTGTCACCCGCACGACAGGCAGCCAGGGCCTCGCGCAAGCCAGGGCGTTCGCGGTTGGTGCCGGTCAAGCCGTGGTCGACGTAGATCCGCTCAGCCTCCACGCCGAGGGCGAGCAGCCCGTCACGTTGAGCGGTCAAGTCTTGTTGATCGGTGGAGCATCGGGCGTACCCGACATGTAGGGCGCTCATGGCGCGCCTCCCAAAGGGCTGGCCCGGCCGCACCACCGGCTGTGGTCGGCTCGGGCATCGGGCCAAGCCCGACCCCACCAGCGACTGCCTTTCCTTCTCGACACGCAACCGCGGCAGTCCCGTTACGGCTTCTTCCGCGGACCCGCTTTTCGTCATACGATATTGACATGGTCAGTGACGAGCAGGTCCAGGAGTGGGCGGACGAGGCCGAAGCTGGCTACGACGTCGAGGAGATGAAGCGACGCGGACGCGGACGTCCCGGCCGTGGCGCCGAACCGATGCAGGTAGTGGCCGTCCGTCTCACCGCTGAAGAGCTCGCTGCGGTCGACGCCATTGCCGAGCGCGAGCACATTTCGCGATCCGAAGCGATCCGCAGGGCGCTGGCCGGCTTCGCGGCGTGAAGGTCCACGACAGCGCACTCAAGCACGGAGTACTCCCACAGGACTCGGTTCAAGCAGCCGACTGGCCGGTCTGGGTCGAGCCACTCGACGAAGCAGACTGGCCGCACCGCGAGCTGCGGCTCGGATTCGACACGCAAGCTCGCCTGCTGGAGACCGTCGTTCTCATCTTCGAGAGCGGCGACGAGATGGTCATCCACGCCATGCCGGCCCGCAAGCAGTACTGGGACCTACTGCCCTGAGTCGAGGATCCAAATCACCGCAAGGCGATCCTCCATTGGCGCACGTAGTCCTTGCCTCAAGCACGGACTGGCCCAGCGTTACGCACTGGTGGTCGGGGCAGCCTTCTCAGTACTGGTGCGGCTGTGTCTGTTCGCAGCTCCAGCCGGTCAGAATGCTGAGACGGAGCCCGCCGAGCGCTCGTGCCGGCTCAGGGCGCGCAGCACCGCGCCTGGGCCCCGACGGCGGGCGGCCAGCGCCGCGAGCAGGGCGAGCACGGGCTCGAGCACCTCCGGATCGAACGCTGGGACCGCTACGCCGACGCTGCAGGCCAAGTCGTCGGTGTGAACAACCATCTCCATCAGCCGCACCACCAGGAAGTCGTCGGTCGGTAGCGCGCAGTCCTGCCACGGCACGTATGTCGTCGGGCCGGCTGCGTTGATAGCCGCCGCGAGCTGCACGCGTGCGTGGGCAAGCGTCTCCACCGACTCGGCGTGTCCGGCCGCGCCCATCTGGTTGAAATCGTCGCGGATGGAAGTGTTCTCGACGGCATAGACCGGCGCGTGCAACCAGTCAACTCGGTCGTAGTGCCCGACCAGGGTCAGCGCTTGAGCGTCGGGGGGGCCGGGCGTGCTCAGGAACTCGACCGCACACTCAGCCTGGCTGACGAGGTGACGCGCCAGGCCTCCGACGGTCATGCCGGTGAGTGCCGACTCATGCTCCCAGGCATCAGCCACCTCTACGGACGCGACGAGGTCTGTGAATTGGTCGACGGCAGCAGTCACGGCGGAGTGGTCGAGGTTCCCAGCGAAGGTCAGCGGCATGCCATTCACTCTGCCACCCATTCCGGACGCAAACCGTGCTGACCCGATGACAGACCGGATGATCTGCCAGCCGGCTGACAACCTCGCGGATGGTGGCCCAGTCCTTGACCGCCTGCCTCATCGAAGAATGGGCTAGCGGAGCGTGCCGGGAGGGGATCCACTTCCGGCAACGGACACCTCCTTGCCCGGTCGCGGCTGTGGCACGTGAACTCGTCGCCGTACGTCGTTCGGCTTTCGGTGCGCGCTCAAGGCGGCATAGTCGGGCGGAGTCCACTTCGAAGGCAGAGCCCTCAGTCGCAGAGTTTCAGGGCCTCATCGCGCATGGCGGAAGCGGTGGCTTCCGTTGCTGTGGACGCCCATGCGGCGCTGCTCAGATTCGGTTCGTCGAGGCCGACAGTGGTCCCATCGACCGTGAAAGTGGGGACACGACCCGGCTCGCAAGCCAAGGCTCCCTGGTCTGCTGCGAAGGGCCAGCGGTCCCCGAACTCGCTCTGCGACACGACAGCCGTCTCGAACCCGTTGTCCGAAGAACAGGCACTCACAAGCAGTACGGCCAGCACGAGGATGCTCAAGCGAGTCTTCATGCCCCCAGGGTAGGAGCGCGTCGAGTTGCCATGCGTAGCACCTTCCATCAGAGCGCATCCGCCTCGGGCAGGACCGCACCGGTCGCGGCATGAGCGAGCGGTCCTGCAAGGTAACGGCGTCTGCGGACTACCGTCCTCTACGGACTCGCCGGACCCACGGGTCTACTTCAGCCGGGTACAGCGGCAAGGATTCGTGCGCGTCGTCGAAGGCTCGCCACGCAACCGGCACGATGCTGCCATCGCTCTCGGTCAGGCTCGCGTCCACCGGGCCTGGCTCCGGCTCCAAGCGTCCGGAATAGAGGAACACGATCTCGTGCCCCGGCTCGCCGTCAATCAGAAAGATGTTCTCGACCGTGGCAAGGAAGGCGAGGTCATGGATCGTCGCTCCGAGTTCCTCAGCTACCTCGCGCACGATCGCATCCCGGTGCGGCTCTCCGAGTTCCACGCTGCCGCCGATCAAACGGTGGTAGCCCTCGGGGTTCTCGGCAGTCGGCGGATTGACGCTGACTGCGTGGGCGGAGAAGTCGCCGTTCGGCGCAATGAGCATCGACTTCACACGGATAAAAGACCGATCTATTGACACACGCCGAGACTAGTGACCGAGCGCTCATCGGCACGATCGGGCGTTCGGAAGCAGCGGCCCATCCCACAAGGGGAACGGCATTCGGGACCGTCGAACTTGCGTCTTCACGCCGCCATGGGGACGGGTCAATACGCCAAGTTCCGCCGAGAGTCGGGCGGTTGTGATCTCGTCACGATTGCCCAGCAGCCACGCCGGTGCCTAACGTCCGTGGTCAGAACAACTAGCGCAGTGCGTTCAACTCGTCGAGCGCGCGATGGCCGCGCTCGACCAGTCCTCGGACGACGTCGTCGCGCCCGAGACGGATGGTCCACTCGAGCTGCAGAAGGATCTGAGTCGCCTCGAGCGCTGTCGCCCACTCCCAGCCGACCAGGTCGAGGATCTGGGTCGCCAACCGCTGCCGGGCGCCATTCAGCGAGTCCTCGAACGTGTGCCAGTGGAGGGTGACCAGGTCGGTTGCCCGCGTGCCGCTGCCGGCGTTCTCGATGTCCACGGCCGCGACCACCACTCCGTCACGGACCAGGACGTTGCTCGGATTGAGGTCCGCATGGACCATGTCAGGTGCCTCTCGTGGTGGTCGGAGGCCAGCGCACGCGAGGCGCAGCCGCTCGACCAGGGCCAGGCCGGGCTGCGGGGCCAGACCGTCGACCCGGCGTACGGCGCGGCTCGCGACGTCGTAGAGGATCGCGCCGTTGGAGACGATCGCCAGGCCGTGCGCCCCCAC
>Ga0209195_1001022_pt1 | contig 19815 bp, 11 predicted proteins | sample COGITO_mtgs_1004_3_FD_184788 | JGI IMG/M metagenome (GOLD analysis project Ga0209195, IMG submission 184788) | Pelagic marine microbial communities from North Sea - COGITO_mtgs_100420 (SPAdes) (version 2) | ecosystem: Environmental > Aquatic > Marine > Epipelagic ...
GACCGCAGTTTGTGCCATATGGACCACAGTTGTTTCCGTATGGACCGCAGTTTGTGCCATATGGACCGCAGTTGTTTCCGTATGGACCGCAGTTTGTGCCATATGGACCACAGTTGTTTCCGTATGGACCGCAGTTTGTGCCATATGGACCGCAGTTTGTGCCGTATGGACCACAGTTTGTGGGTGCGCAGTTGTTGCCGTATGGACCGCAGTTGGTGGGTGCGCAGTTGTAGTTGGCGGCATAGTTTGCACCGTACGGAGGACAGGCGTTCTTCGCATATGGACCTCCACCCGGTGTACAAATGTTTTTGTATGGGAAGAGAGCACATTTACTACACGAACATTTGTTTGGATAGTAGCATTTTGTGGGTGGGGCACACGGTGCTTTGTAAGAGAGAGGTATGGTCATTTGGATTAAATCGGAATGGGGTGGTGATGACCATCACACGGTAGAAAAAAAACATTTACCCAAATTGAAATCGAAGGATTTTAAGAAACCGCGGTGGTGGTGGTGGTTAACAGAATTATGACAAGATTACATAATCGGTGCTTGTTGCGTTGTGCGTGGAGGTGTGTTTTTTGGAAATATGTATTGGGATATCTTGGTACAATAGGTTTTTCATTTTGGTATTTACCCGATGTTTCAAGATGTCATAAAATAAAAAGTTGTGTCTCTGCGAGTCAATTGAAATATACGGGTGTATGTGCTCTGGCAGTAGGGGCGTGTTTAATGTCACTGCATACAACCCAGACTTATTCTTCACGATAGTAACGATTTGTCGGTAGATGACTTCAGGTGATGCGATATGTTTGACAATGATATGTAGGAAACCATATCGCTTGAAAAAATCGACTACAAAGTGTGGCAAGTGCGTAACCGTTACAACGGTCTTGTCTTGTTGCACAACTGCGTTGCATAATAGGTTGTATGGGCGTGTTAGTATAACTACACTTTTAGTATCGTGAACGGAACGGACACTGTCTGGAGGGGAAATAAATGTGTTCTCATTTAGTACATATATAGATTTTTTCAGACACATACACAGATCAGACACTTTGCAGAATGTTTGTTTATACACGAGATCGTGAATGTCTGTTGTAAAATGGTTCGTATTCCGAAGTTCAGATAGCATGTGCAGATTCCAGATGCGCGTGTTTAATAGATAAACGGAGTACGGTTTTGGTAGTAAACGATATTGTTCTGATACATAGTGTGTGGATGACGTCTCGTCGTCGGCGTCACCACGTGTCGGGCGTGGTTGTGTATCCGATTCGTCGTCCTTTTCTAGGAATGTTTTGAATAGTGAGTGTGTATTTTGGCGGTACACACTATGATATTCGCTCGCAACCCGTGGTGTGGGGTATGTATAACAATCGTCGGACTTCGTCTGATAGAAGAGGACATTCAGATATGTTCGCAGTGCATACATATTGTTGTTGCAGATGAGCGTCATCAGCAGTGTCTTTTCGGCAGTCTTGCTTACTACATATTTTTGGATATCGTGTAAAACGTGTGTTCGGTGAGACTGTGGCACCAGCGATTGTATGATACCTCGGATGGTCTGTGTGAAGTGGCATCCCGAGTCTTCGCAAAGAAGGGGGTCGCTTTCATTCCGAGCACTGAGTGCTTCGCACACACTCTGAAACATTTCCCAATGTTGCTGAGAAGCAAAAGATGGGATAGATACAGATAATGGCGAAGGTTGGCGTCGCGTGATATATTGTATGTATGTAGAAGGGTACGTCAACTGTAATGTGTCATACCGAATATCTATCACCGACACGGGTTGAATCGGGACATAGCGATGGTTTTCTAATATAATATGTGTAACTTCTAATACGCTGTTAAGCTGTAACCCACGTGGCAAATAATCAGAATGTGTGCGAGAGAGTGTAGATAGAGACTGCCGTGCCACTGCATATGGGACACACACCTCGGCAAGCGTGTCCACACGCACGTACCGCATATCATCCGTGTGAACTAGTTGAACAGGTAAGCACATAATATATTTTCCAACTTCAATGCAAGCGTACGAGATATTCACTGTTGTCGGGTGTACAACATACTGTTTGGTTAGGCGACCGCGCATCTGCCGCGTTGCCGTTTGCAGAAGGTGCTGTTCGCAGATGGATACATACGATTCTGAAGGACGCCCTTTCGGTGTTGGAGACCACACATTCAGTTTGCAGTTTTGAATCTGTGCATACAGTTTGTAATAGAAGTATGCGTTCACCAGCATTTGGTGGGTTTCGCGTGTGTGGGTGGAGCCCGCCTTTGAAATCGTCAGCGCGTGCTTTAATGTGTGTGGTGTATGACTGCAGAAATACTTAACACGTGAACGCAAACATACGAATACGTATGGATTGTTACTTAGATTCGATCGCCGTCTCCGTATTAAATAGAATGTTTCGTTGTCATTACGTTTGCATTGTATTTTCACCCCTATGCAAAACAATAGGATATCTTCCATAATGTGAATATGGTCAGTGTGATCAGTGTACGGATTCCAATAGTAGCTGTCGATGCTACCAAACGGACAAATTAATGTAGATTCAAAATTGTTGTTTCCGTTCATTTGCCTGGTGTCAAAAAAGAAGTACTGAATCGGACGACGTAGCGCTCCATCCATCTTATAACCGATCTGCGTCATCATTTCCCACACTGAATAGAATAAGTGGTCCGGTATCTTACGTTTTCCGATGGTTTCTCTCATACACAAGTAGGCATTGTGTATCTGAGATTGTAAAATCGGTGTGTCTTTGAATCGTTTCGTCATCTCAGTCAACCACGGTGTACCTGCCACCTCCGCAGCGGAGTCCAACTCGTGCGGTTGGTGAACATACTGACCTTCTTTACAGTTCAGCAACATGGGGTATTTCAGGACACTGTCCAACCAGCACAGTGTTATTTTTTCTTCGATCGCACATTGCCATAACTGCGACAGACTTCCATAATGATTGTGCAACATCTCGTTCTTGGTACTATGCGAAGTCGTACCAGAAACCACGAACGATTGTTCCGATATAGAATCATCTGTATCTGCGACTTGTTCAAAGAAGGAATGCAGGTGTAGCGACCGCATCACATACGTGTCGGTTTGTGCCACCTTTTGCACACTGCAATTGAATGTTTTTGCACGATTGGTGGCAACATTGGTTCGTTGTTGCAATGGGATTGAGTATTGGTATTCACTTAATAATGCGTTTTGTTTCCATTTTACAGCATATGCGTTTGTATCAATACGTTTTCCCAGTTTTTTGAAAGAACACACGTACAACCAGTTAGGATCTAATTTGATATTATTGTCAGGTTTCACGATACCCACCATCCAACCATATGCCGAACGCTCTTTGTCGCGGAAGGTCCGATATTTATTTTTCTGCAAACACGTTGGACATCTAAACCATTCGTCGTCGTTCACGTATGCTGTGAAGCAGCGGTGCGAAACGTCCAATTTGAAGTGAGATGCCGGGAACGCCTTTTCGGTGGTTTCTTCTTTAGTATCGGCATACACGTTCACAGTTCGCAGTTGGTTCTCTTTTGCGACCGTCGTACACAGTTGTTCGGTTGGAAATGTCCATTTCCACGAGCCACAGTAGTGCCACAGCAACTCCACTTCACACAGCAACGACCCGTTGTCCTGCAAAACAACCTTCACAAGTTTCCGTGCGATGCAGTCTGCCAAGGTGGTCGTGTACGTCGCCACTTCTTTCGTGCTCTCTTTCGTTCTTTTCTTCTTTGAGATGACACCCCCTTTTGTTTTGCCAGTCCGATTACGTTTACTTTTATTGTTACTTTTATTGTTACTTTTATTGTTACTTTTATTGTTACTTTTATTGTTACTTTTATTGTTACTTTTATTGTTACTTTTCTGCGTACGTCGTTTTATAAGTGTTTTCTTCATCCGATTCTTTTCGAACTCGGGCATACCGAAAAGAGTAATCCGGATGTGCTTCTGATGGGTGTTCACCATATCCAGCGGTATAACAATCCTTTTTAAAGAGTCGATACACCGCCTCTGCTGGAATCGTAAACACACCACATATTCCATACGATTCAAAACCAACGTTTTTGTGTTGTAACAAATGACAAGCAGTTCTTCGGAGCGGTCCCATTCCAATTTACTCAGTATTGCAGAGGATACGGGTTGCATATGCACCATATGCAACCGGCACACGCACGAGGCAGGTGGTTGTTGTATGGGTGCCCAACGTGTGTGCCCCACCGATAGCGACAGGTGGTACACGTTTTTGGTGTCTTTAAACAAATATGTGGGTTGGATTGCCGCGTGGTTGACCGGTGTGTCGGTTGGTGCGAGTTTCACCGTATGGGTATGGTGGGATGCGTTGATTCGGGTGAGTGTGTAATACTTATTTGAAATACGGATGACCATTTGTTGGTGCGTCTCCAGGTCAGACCACAGGCAGATCCTCCCGAATGCGTTATATGGCGAGGAGTGCCCCTTCGGTCTGCGACGGTCCGGGGTACATTCGTCGGGTGTGTGGGGACGACGGTGCCGATCCCGATCCCGATCCCGATCCAGAGTGGCGTTCACCAAGGAAGGTGGTGGCGTGTTGATCCACTTAACCTCTTGGTAGTGCGTGTCCAACTTATCGCCGTAGTCGTAGGTGTTGTTGTCCTCGTGGGAGTTCGGTTTCTTTCGGAACGATGCCTCCACGATAGGGTGTCCGCGATATGACTTGTGTGCGTGGGTGAGCGCTTGCACGATATCGACGTTGTTCACCGGATCCGCATAGTAATACTCAGGTGATTCACTATTGGCGATAGGTGCTTTGCAGCTGGTGCACACGTAGATCGGACTGCAGTAATAAATCGCTTCCTTGGTGGGTGTCTTCTGTGTAGGGTGTCTCAAATAAATCAACAATTCCGCAAAACGTTGCACCGCATAGAACACTTTCGCCCACGCTGGCAGTTTCTCAAAGTCGTGATTGTAGTCGTCGTCGGGGTAGGCTTGTTGCAAGATGGATACGAGTGTCTTGAGCAAGTGGGGATACCGTTTGTAACTGTTGGCGTTGTCTAGAATCATTGCGAGGGAAAACGTATCGGTGTCTACCGATACGTTTTCGATCGTCTCGTACACGGTGCGGATCAACTTCATCAGTGTGGTTTTGATTAGGTTGTGCGTCGTGTCGCACATTGTGAGACGAATCAGTTTGCAATAGTTATGGACGAGTTCGGCATGCGTCTTTTGGAGTGCATTGTATTTTGGAGCGAATGGTCCGTTGTATAAGTCGGAGTCTTGCTCCAGATGCAAATCGTTGCGGAACGTCTTCACTTTCCAGTAATCATACTCGGCAGTGGTGCATGCGTAGCGACACCATCTGCGCAGATTCACCACGTGCGATTCCACCACACACCACGGTTGTTTAGGTTTCTGACACGCATTTGCATACTTGCTCTTTGACTGCAGCGTTGCCGTAATGTGCTCCTTGTATCTCTCGCGGAAAATGAACTCTAAATTCTTTAAGACCGTGTGGCTCGCGGAAGACAAGTAAGGGATCGAACAATGCAACGAGGTCGTTTGCAAGCGAACGTGTTGGTTAGTGCGCATGGTGGACCGAAATAGATGCTTACACCCATTCAACAGACAAATGAACTCGCAGAACAACCGAGGATGCATCTGCACCCGTTTGTGTTCGGGCAACTTGGCGGTTGCGACGAGTGTGCATGTGATCTCTGTCCCTTCGGCGAACAAGGTCATTCGCTGTAAACGAAGAACCGAATCTGTCGTATCCTCCAGGTTTGTTCCGAACCTGGAGAAATACTTTTGAGACAGAAATGTGCACGGCATTGTGTTGGCGAGCAGTTCGTGCGGAAACTCCGGAATCGAATGCCCATCAATCACCGAGGTCAAGTATTGCTTGACTGCGGTACGTTTGCTATTACGATCAATTGACCGGTGGAGAGTTGTGATCTGGGAGGGACTCTGGTTGGAGAGACTCTGGAAAGTTGCCGGGAAAATATACAGCAACAGGGCATCTATTATGCGAGGTAGATTGGAAGCGCATATAACATCACGATGTGACGCCATATAATAGGATATCGATGTATTTCGATACGAATATAACACATTGTTCACAAGTGTCAGTTGCAGTTGTAACAGGGTTGGTTTTGCATTGAAAGGAATAATAGTCGAATAATGTATTCCGTTCAAGTATTTGAGGAATGCATTGATCTTAGGCAGAACACGTTTCGTAAATAATGCAGCATACACGGGTGCAGTCTGAGGGGTTGGGTCTAACGTGAAAAAAGGTCGCAGGGTGTATGATATATCTCCATTGCGTGAAAGTGTAAATACATAGTATGCTTTGTGCGAGTACACAATAATATCCAAGGATTCGGCAATGTGCCGAGGATTGTCTACATACAGTTTCATCGACCCACCATTTGAAGCCACATACTTACTGTATTCTGTCAATAATGCGGCATGCGATGTATTCGTATCGTAATACGTATATCTTAATATCTGTTTTTTTACAACTGGATCGTCGTTCCACAGCGAAAACACCGGGAACGATTCATCTGGTTGCAGTGCGTGAAACAATTGATTCAATTGCAAGGGGAAACATGACTTGTTCAGATGAGATGTGAACGTGTATTTTTTGAGTATCGTAATATGGGTCGTATCCGTTTCATTGATATGCGAGAACAGGGGTAAAATGTTGTCTTCGTACAGTGTTGCGAATGCCTCATTATGGGGTGCTTGTGTATTAGACACGACTGATGTAAATGTAGACACATTGTCAAGGTCGTGTATCAAATAGTCCACAACGTGGTGATTCTTCGTACTATTTCGGACAAAACCAAAACTGCTTTCTGGGTAAAACGAAAAGGTGTCATCATTCTTCGCAAACACTAGTTTGTGGTAGATGGTGCTACTTTTTGGGGTGGTCTTTCGGAAGTGTGTGAACAGTGTATTTTGTAAAATAAGATTCATCGACTCTTGATAATGTAACAGGTCTTTGTTCTCGGTCGCATCTTCCAGAATGGTACACAATTCGCGCATCACTGCTTCAAAAGAGACGGTGCACTGGTCCAGATTATGCTGAAGCGTTCGTTTCCGACGAACCAGAGTAGACTCTCCAAATTCGTCCACACTAAAAACCACACTGAGCAACTGTTTGCAATACATCACAATATCGGTGTCGGTTCGCAGCGCAATATGAGTTTGCACCCGGTTGTGGTCTTTCCTGGTGACTGTCTTGACGCGTGCTAAGAACATCTCAATTGTGTTGAGATGGAGCATCGGTTCGTGAAGGATCACGTACGACTGACTCGTGAATGTGCGGAACGACTCGCGTGTGACCGATGCGAGGTCCTCAGGGAGGCGCATCGCATAGGTACCCAAATATGCCTCCGCATCTTCGCGACGGTGAAAAGATGTCGTGTGCAAGTGTTTCTTGATCGTCGGGATAGGGCACCACACATAACTTGTCACACGGTCAGTCAACGGATTATACACCGACCACGCTCGCGTGTGCGTATTCCGAATCGTATGCATCACATCTTTCGTGAGGTTGTAATTCAGTAGCACCGTTTGGTTTTTTATAGCTGGGGTGAGGGATTTCATTGATATGCTGATGCTAGTATTCGTTTATTTTTTATAACCCGGGGTGCACACATTCTCACACAAGTCGCACACAAGTCGGGTCGTATTCGTTGTTGACACGACTCCACGGCTTGAATCGCGCAACTGCTGGATTCAACTTAGAAGCACACTCGATAACGGGCTCTTCCACCCAAGTTTGTGTATCACGGATTCTGGTGCAGCATCGGCAGTGTCCTCGGCCTCTTCTGTGGTGGTAGTCGGACTGGGGGGATGCATCGAATACCACCACTGGAACGGGACGAACAACCCCGTCCCTTCACGCAGAATGACTTCGGTGTATGCCACGTTTTCAGATTGGTTTGTCGTGCTCGCTGGTCCTGGTGTTGCATTCGCTGGCGGCGTTTCCTTGTCGTGCGGGTGCACCAACCACACTGACGATGTGCCTCTCGTCTGAATCAGAATGCACACATCAGCGTCGCACTGCTGGTAAGCACTCGCTGGTGTCGGACGAGGGGTCTCTTTCACAATCGCTTGGGCAGAACTGCACCACGGTTGAATGTGTCGCACGTGGGTATAAATCTCATCCTCCGGAAGTGGGTGCATGCGCAGCTTCCGGAACAGTTGCGTATGTTCAAACCCGCTGCACACAATCGGTCGGCGTTCGCTCAGCAGCGACGCCTCAAATGTACTGTGCTCACACTGCAACAGTGTTACACCGTCGCAAATGCGGTAATGATACCGCACACACAGAATCAAATACACTATGATAACTAATACTAAAATCCATAATACAATCAGTCCTTTTTGCATAAGTGTATGTATGTAATGATTGCGGTTTCAATGTATGAGATTGTCTTGAGATAAATGAAATGAGAGATTGCACGCTAATATATTGTGCACGACTTGTTACATTTTAGTTATACAATTCATATCGTATATTGTGTGTGATGCTGTATCGGGTATTAATACTACATATGCTATGATACATACGGTAACGTGATCACCAAATATTCCGTTTCGTACATCGACTTTCACATACACCAAACACACGTCGACGAAGACGTCCACGCATTATGGGACACGTTCGATTTGCAGATAGACGACGTTGCCGTGCAACCGTTCAACGTCACAAGAACCACGTCCACACGGACACAACAAACTGTTCGCGAAATCAAAGCGTATTATGCACGAGGACAATCGGCTCTATGAATCGATTCTGCGTTCTCACGATGATACACGACGGCGATGCAAACGTGAATTGCTGTTCGGGTGGAAAAATGTATCTGCCAACATACTGTCAACATTTTTTGTTGGTGTATATTTAATTCGCCGTATACAACTCTAACGATGGTTTCACAACAAACCACACCACCACCACCACCACCAGGACTACCATGACTACCACCACCACCAGGACTAAAACCAGTATATGCATACCAACCAGGACAACCACCACCACCAGGACAACAACCACCACCAGGACAACTATCTAGAACGTGTACTAAACAAAAACTTACCGATGTGATGTATATAGTTCGTGGAATTAACCTTTCACAATTAACAAAAATCGAACTCGAACTCGTACCCGATCTCTCAGTATGTATTTAAAAACATAACACACACACACACCACAACCAATACGCAACCACATGCAAACTGCAACAACTCACAAACTCACCCACGAACAAGCGGTGCAACAGCTGCAAGAAGCGATGCTCCACACACAGCAAACCAGCACATTGGACACCGCCGATGTTGCCAACATCCCGGCACTCCCACCTACACCGATGGACCAACTGCTTCTCTCCACGCCCCACCCCATTCCGCCTCAGTTGGATACGATCGACACCGAAGAAGGCGACGGATACTTCGTAGACGAAACCGACTTGCAACTGGCACAGAGTCGGGTCAAGCGGTGGTTGGAGCTGGATGCAGAGATTGCGACGCTGAGCACCGCAATGCGCGAACGCCGGCGACAAAAGGAAGACATCAACAAGCACCTGATCGCTTTCATGCAAGGCAACCACGTGCCGCGATTTGAAATGAGCAAAGGCAATCTGAGTCTGGAAGTATCCAAACACAAACAACCACTGAACCAAAAATGGATTGCGACGCAGATACAAACGGTGGACGGTATCACACCCGACCAGCAAGACACACTGATGAAAGTCATTTTCGACGACCGGTCTGTCACCGAAAAACCACGATTGAAACACAAAAAAGGCAAGTCGTAATCGATGCGATTTTGTTCACATTCAATAAAAAAACATTATTACAACTATTAATACGAACCACACATTCCGAATAAACCCGATGTATACAAAAGTTGCCGAATCTCTCAAACATTCATTTACAAAAAACGTACTCGCCTTGGAAACTCTTCCGATTGCCAAGTATATGGATAAAATTGAAGAATTCAAAGCATTCCTTATCACGAATCCAGAAGATATTCAAAAGGGAACCCTCAATGTGGTTACACCGCACGTTCAAAAACTACTCCAGTATAATGTGATTAAAAGTGTGTTGACAGAATCTGGAATATATGTGTTGTCGGCAGAAGATGGGGGGGATACCTCCGATACGGCATTGGTTGGCTGGAGCGGAGGTCATTTCACCTTTCCAGAAGTTCAGAAGGCACTTCAAGGAACCGCAGTCAAAGCGTATAAAAAAAAACCAAATGATACTATCTTTGAATCATGCATTTCACACGGCGGATACACTTTAGTACGGAACGAATCCGGTTCAAGTCCGTTCAAGTCGGACTCCTTTTATAAGGTCAAAGACAAAAATGGTAACATTCGTATGATAATGCGTGTTCCATTCTTCGACCGCACATTCAAAAATCAAAAAAAAGCAATGGTTGAATTGCAAACGCATGTGCAGAGAGACTTCTTGGATTCCACGGGAAAAATGCAGGTATTGACCGAATTGAAACTTATTCCACACGTTCACGATTATTTCGTGTGCTTTTCAGACCGATGGGATACGAACAAGGCAGATACGTATATTGTTCAGGATTTTGTAGAAAATGCAATCGGATTGGATGAATATGTTAAAAAAAACAAAGAACGTCTGAACAAAGAAGCGATTCTAAATATCAAGAAACGAATGTCTGAAATTATACACACGATCTATTCAAAAACAGATTACCGATACAAATACAATAGAGTCCAGTATGGTGATTTTATGTGTGCACTCGACGCAAAACAGGTAATAACACATATGTATCTGAAGCGTTTGGATTCGTCTATGTTAATCCACAAAGACGAAGAACAAGAACAATTAAATACAAGAAACAAAGAACGAGTAGAACGCGAAAAAAGACTTATGATGGAAATGGATTTACTCTTCAGTAAAACGATGCGCAACACAGAACGAATGCAAATGAATGTGGCGATTATGATGATGGTCAACAGCAACGCACTGGGCAGTGCCCGCACGAGTGCGACCGATGTCGTGCTGACCCGGACCGTCGGATTGAAGACCACCCACAAAGCATCTCGTGGGGCGTCTTCGAACACGAAACGTCAGCGGAAGACCCGGGTGTAAAGTGAACTAGTGATACCCACCTGACAAACAGCACACACGGTGGTGTTCCGGATGGGTGTTCCGGATGGGTGTCGTTCGTTCGCTGGCAGCCGGTCTCTGACTCACAGAACGGTCTGGTTCACGCCTTCGTAGTGGTTGCCAGTCCATCGGAGAATCAACCGCCTTCGCGCAGTGGATTGGTCCTTGAACCAGAACTCGGCAACTGGGGTGCCGTATCCGTCGATCACGCGGATGTCTGCTTTGTACACTTTTGTCGCAATTGCGAGTTCCATCGCGCCGCCCCATTCTGAAGGCTGTCGCATCTTACGAATGTACTGGTGTGGGTTGGGCGAATGCAGTTGCCAGTGGATCCAATCTTTCAGACGCATACCCTGATGTTCGTGCTCAAGGTGCGATTGCATATAATCGCAAATCTCTTTCCGAGTGTCATGGTGCGCCTTATGTATTAATGTCCCGATACTTTGAAATAAACAACTCATCTTGATTGATGCACGTATGTGTGAAGCACTCTTTAAAAAATATTATCGGATATTAAATCTAACGAATACTACACCAGAATACACACACCCAAATGAATGTTCAACAAGCTATAATCGTTATTATGCTCACTGCTGTGATTAGTATTTTTATCGCAATGGTTACGATGTCCGTGTATCCCGATAAAGATACAGACGCAACCACGCGGGCGTTTCATAAACTCGCACGCACCGTTATGTTCGGGTTTGTATTGATACCGTGGGTCATCATTGTGTGTTTGACTGATTTATATATGCAACAAGCCAGTTTGCGACACGACGTGACACAGAATATGACGTGTTCTTAATGCTTAAAACGTATCGTATCGTACTACCCATGCCGTACTCTTTTTTTCAAAACAAAGCACCAATTTGTAGTAGTTATTATACCAACACCGTTCCTAAACGACATGCAATCGAATCTTACCAAATTGTATTAGGATGGGTTAAAATGTTGTTGCAAGTAGGCGATGATAGATCTCGTCGCACCGGACGCGTCCCTATTTAGAATTAAATGAAACAAAAAAAGCGAATGGTCGTAGACATGTTGTGACGGGAACACGCTCAACTGTTGGGCAACCGCAGACGTCCACTCCACGCGACGATTGTGGTAGGCATCGTCGTTCCACAGGACGTTGGTCATCAACGAACAATGAATAACCAACCACTCCCACATCGCACCCTGCTGGTGTATCGTCTGGAGCAGGTGGTATGTCGCAATCGTTTGGCACGTGTTGCGCAGCAATAGTGTTTGCAACGGGTTCAGTGCGCACATACGCATGAACTCAGTCAGCGACCGAGGTAGGGCGAAGAAATCTCTGTAGCACAATCCGTGCACTGCGCAGGTGGTTGTCCCGCTGTGCGCACTTACACACCGTGTGAAATGGCGTGTTTTGGTGTGCATGTCTTCCACATCTGCTGCCGCAAGCAGCACACACACGAGCGTGTCGTGCGGTTTCATACCGGTTTCAGATATGCGCCTCGACGGGTGCACACATTGCAGGTTACAAATGCACGCCGCAGATACGTTCGGTGGCGAGTCGCCCAGCACCACAAGTAGCGTGGTCTTCACTTGGGGTGAATGCATCAGCGACACCACCAGGTCTTTGAGGGTGTCTTCCGAACAGACTTTCATTCGCACCCGACTCAACTGGACGCCTTGTGTATCGACCAAGGACACGTTGACCGGAAACGTCGGTGTGTGTACACTGCACCATACTTTCCGACCGGGTGTGTCAAACGTGAGTCGGATTGTGTGCGAGGGCGTGTCGTACAGTTTCGACAGCGTGTATTGGACGTATTCGTACCGCAAGTGCTCCATCGGTGCGACTATTTCGGCAGACTCGCGCTCGACAGGGTGTGCTGCCGTGCAATGCACGCACACCCTCCACCTGACCATATGTGTCCTCTTACAACGGGCGATAATCTGGTTATAGAACAGGGGTATCTCGCAAATGTACTGTTGCTGGTATGCCACCAGAACTGTGTTCAACACGGCAGTCGATGCCCGATGCGCCGCTGCCGTACGTGTGCGAATCGAATGCAAGCGTGGGCGGTGTTGCTGAATGAAACAGTCCTTGCGCTGCTGAACAGTTTTGATGTATATGTATATCAGTTCTTCGAGGTTAGCAATACTGTTGTTGTAAATCTGTAATTGTCTAACATATTTGCGTATCGTCATCAGATGTACCGAACCGCGTACACCACCTGCTGAATGTGTACCGTGTAAGAAACAATGCAACCAATGCAACCAATGCAAGACCCGTGATCTATTCAGCGGTAGACAACGAGACGCGTACATACATCCGAAAGAAGTTGATATCTCCACAAGCAAAAAAAAGTTTTATGTGTATATCAATTTATGTTAAAAATAAATGCATATTCAGGTGATACCAAGTTGTGTTAGTTTGAAACCGCATTGGTTGTATGTCGTCGCCGACAACCAGCACGAATCAGATGATGATCACATCTCTCAGATACACACAATTTTTTATGCACGAACGAGTTACACAAAAACACATACACATACAAACACACACACACAACCTTAACTAAAAATAACGTCTACATACTTCGTTGACTTTGTCGGCAATTAGATAACCCAGTAGAGGTGGGACAGCATTCCCGATATATTTATACGCGACCATTGTCTTCTTCTTTTCACTAAATACATAATTCGGGGGGAAAGTTTGAATTAATCCTGCCTCTCTCACTGTTAAGCGTCTCTCGAACATATCTTTTTCAGTTGTATTTATGGTGCTATTCGCGTGTCTACGAAACTCAATGTTACCGTGGTGTTCGGATCGCATTGTTGGTGCGAACGAAGCAAGGTGTATCTCGGTTTGTCCCTGACCTTTTTTCAGTTTCTTTGCTTTTGAATATACCATTTGGGATAGATCGTCCGTGTTTTCAGGTTCCGCAAGATGGGCAAAGTATTTGCCGACGCAACACTCTGTTTTATTTTTCGTAATGATGTTCCACCCTTCGTGCACCTCGGCACTTCGTTCTTGTGAGATTCCCATAATGATGACCCGTTTGCGTGTTTGTGGTATACCAAACTCTGGACAGTATACAACCTGGTAAGCGACATCATACCCAACATCCGAGAAATCTTTTATAATTTGCAGAATCGGTCGGGTCTTCATCGTCAGCAGACCGTACACGTTTTCGGCAACGAACACCTTGGGTCGAACTTGTTTCACGACATCTACGAAACTTTTGTATAATGTCCCCCGACTGTTTGCCTTGGTGCGGTCGACGGTCTCTTTCAGATCGTGTCCTGTACTACTTTCAAATCCGCTCCGTTTCCCTGCGTGTGAAAAGTCCTGACACGGAAACCCACCGACAACCACATCTGCTTTTGGAAAAACGAAATTTCCCGAAATCAAATTGTAAATACTGGTTGTATTATAGTTTGAACTATCGTTATTCAACCCAAAGATGTATTTCGCTCCTTGAAGTATATCATTTTGAAATACACACTCAAAGTTGTGTTTCTTCAATACAACAAAGTCGTGTATGGTGTGCGGTGTATCGATGAACTCTTTAGTTACGATTGAATCTGTGTGAACAATTACTTCCCCGTCAAATCCCATATCCATACCACCGATTCCGGTGAACAGCGAAATGACTTTGAATGGTGGGTCGTGCATTCCGGTCATTATATGTATGAATGTGTACGGATACCTTTTTCTTATACACTTCTACACGTCCACCACCACCACCGACTGCTGTATATTAGGTGTACACCTTGGAAACGTGGAACACCGAATGCGGACACGATTTACAGATTTCAAGGTGTTTTGCGTCTATCGGTTATCGGTGCGTGAGAATCGGTGCGTGAACCTTGTTGTGAGAAAGTCAGTTTCCCGTGTCAGTCTGCCGTCGCCCGAATGTGTTGGTTGGTTGGTTGTGGTTTGCGTATTGATGTGTATCTGCTGTATTTGTAGTTATGATTTACATCCGCTAGTCCGCTAGTCTCGAAAGGGTTGGTATTCTGGTAGATGAGATGTTCAACGGTATGAGTGATGATATACAGATTTGGTTTTGCACGTCAACATACCATAAATATATATATCCCCCTTTCGTTAAACTAACTCTTTGTTCCGATTCTCATCATCATTACATGCTATCGGAATTGCAGAACCGAATTCACGAACACCCTGAAGAGTTATTACCGGTGTTCCGAGATTTTCAAGAATCGTACGAGATGGTCAAACGCTTGAGAAACGTGGATATGAAAGTTGCCATTACGACGCTCGACGCATTGCTACACAAGGTACACTGCTTGCAACGCATCCCAATCGAATCCGTTCCCATTTCGGCAGAACTCTGGTCGACCCACCTATCGCGCATTTATAACAACTGCCAGAAAGAAAAACACAACATACAAGAAGCCTTCGCACGGTGGTCGGTCCTGGAACCGTCTGCCACCCAGCACGACCGCCTGCCAGAGTTGCACACCGACCGACTCTTGTTGCCGTGGATCAGCGACTGGAACGATGACACACTGCAAACGGATACCATCAAGCGTTTGGTGCGCGATGTAGTTGTCCCGATCTTGTATCCCGAAAGCATCTTGACCCCAACCCAAACCGGAGCCCGGGCACACACGCTGCTCGTGAATGGGCCGTCGAATGTGGGTAAGAGTTTTGCCGTACGGTCGATTCGCACCTATTTGCGCAAATACAACCACCCGGTACAGTGGGTGGACCTCTCTGCATACGACTGTGCTTCCTATGCAAAGCGCACACTGGACGAGGCGCGCGCATCGGGTGGGGGGGCATCCGCCAAACTACACCCACACGAATGGACCATCCTGGTGACAGACGGTGTCCCCGCAAAAACAATGAAGCAATGGGTCGGCGAAGAATGGTGCGTGGCGTGGGATAGACACCTGCGGCGAAGCCCAAATACGCTGTGGATTGTCTTGGTGACCACCGCGCCGCACGAACCCGAACCCACACACGTCCGGTACGATAACATATCCCCGATCCAATACACATTTGAGTTACCCGACAGTAAGGTGGTGTATCACTATCTCAAAAAGCGCATTTTCCAACACTACTCTTCTGCCGACCTGGACAACGGCAAACCGTTTCCCGACTTTGCGAACTTGCCGATTGTTGAAAAGTTGCCAGAGTTGGCACAGTTCGTTGTGAAGTATGTCAAACAATACCACCCGGATTTCGAACACGTCGAACAGTTATTTTATAGTGCCGTGCAGTACTGTGAGGAGTGCTCTCTGAATAACAACGGGTTGTTCGGGATACAAGTAGCGTATAAATCACTACTGCCCACTGCCGACACACCCGAATCTTCGCAGACTGCGACTCGTTTGGTCACGCGGTGGTATCCGAAAGATAGCATTACTCTGGCAACGCTGCCAGATGTGTACGAATACAAATTATTGAACCACAGCAAACACGACTGTATGGAATGGTGTCCACAAACGGCAAACGGTGACCACGACAAATGCACCGGCAAAAAGGTCACCTTCTGGAACACCCAACTGTTTGACACGCTGCCCTTCTGTGAGAATGACCGGTTCACACACATTTACATCGACCCGAGCAGTATGTCTCCCGACCAACAAGCGTACTCGATCATCGCCACCTTTCCGATTCAAACGAATGTGTTCCCGTACCACCTCAAACAAGATCTGGAACAATGCTACGAGTGGGCGGTGTCCTTCGGTTGCGGCATTTCCAATTACACCCGCCACGCGCACCTCGCGGAGTCGGTACCTTCTGGGTTGGGGGTGGGGTCGGGTTCGGGTTCTGAACCAGAGTATATCCGCTCCACTGCCGACGTGCAATCCTTGACCGATGGGCAGTGTGCCGAAGTGTATAAACACATTTACCCGCACAAACTGCACTGCAGCAACGTGCGATCCGCATCGCAAGTGTGGACGATTGAACGAAAAGAAATGCAGGCGGTGCCGCATCCCGAAACCCATTGCTTCAACCTGTCCTACAAAGGCAACCACTCGACTCGGATCGCTGAGTTTGTAAATGGAGTGCCCTATAACGTATCTGCTGACGCGCTGCAAAAGCTCATTGCCGTGCTGCTGGACAGCAACACGCACCAACCATGCAACGTTGTCCAGGTGCAGACGCACGGTGGGTATGCCTATTACATCGATTTCAGTGACGAATTAGAGCAATCGTTCCGCTTAACAAACGTAGACAACCTCTGCATTGTCGCCATTCTCCCTCAGATTGCTCTACCCACGTTGGAATCCGGGTTTGAGTTGGACGAACACTATCGGATGACGACCGAATCCGATGCGAATGCATTGATCGAGAAGTTCCCACGCGACTACAAAGACGTGTATGTGGACGACGAGGCCACGTGGAAACTGAAACCGTTGCGAAAACCCGAACATGCCGCCTTTCTGAATGACAAGTACACCAAAAAACAAAAGTGTTATCTCAAGTTGTTCAGCGATTTACTGCGTGCGAAAGTGGCACACTATGCGTGCCTGACGTCATCGCAGCGGATGCAGTTGGATGCAACGCTTATGGATTTGCAAAATCTGCTGGACTATGTGCTACATATCATACCAGAGACCGACCACACGGGTAAATGGAACGAGGTGTGGTCAATGAACCGGGATCACCCCGAGTACGAGCAGTATCACCCGCCCGAGCACGACGAGGTGGACAAAGTTATTTCTGTAAAACTGGCGACCGAGTGGTTACGCCACGACGCGGCGTTCACCGTCTCGCCGGTCTGGTTGAAAACGGTGGGTGTGCTGTGCGGGCTGTACAATGATGATTCCAACCCGCTTGGAAAGAACCGCCACAACAACAACCACAACCAAGCAGGTGGTGCCACCCTGTGTGACATCACCCGAACGTGGAAAATCTATCTCCGGCAATCGGATGTGGTCAACACCGAATGGGTCTATTTGAAATCGACCGTGTCGCACACATTTTGGGAACACGCCCAGGACACCTCGCGGTTATTCGCCCATATGCAAAGCGAGCTGCAACAGAAACACATCGATTTCGCCAAAATGAACCAGTGCGACCAGCAGATGCAAAAGCATTCGCTGTTCTTCGAAGTGTTCCGGAACGTGGAGCAAATCGGATACCATCAGAAAGACAGCAGTCGTGTCCACTGGAACACCTTCGCTTCTTTCTCGCAAGAAGACCCCATCCACCCGACCCTGAAAGCGCTGAACGCTGAGCCCAAAATCTGGTTGCTGCTGTTCAAGCACTACCCGCCAGTGTATTCGCACTGGCTGTGTTCGCTGTACCACACGAGTGGGCATCGGACGACCACCTACGCGCACCTGTACGCGCACTTGCTCTACCCGCCTGCCATTCACTATTGGTCGTTGGCAGCGCACGGGTCTGGGGAGAGCACCCTGTTCGGTGATATACAAAACCAATCCAATTTGGACACGTTTGTCCGACACTACGCATTCATTCATAACCAGCTGCACAAAAAGCAGTTCGTGCTGACTGGCGAACTTCCGGGGACATACGTGCGGGAGGCAGTTGTGGCAAACGACACGGTCTCGATGCTGCCGACTTTATCCAAGAAAGAGAAGCATGTGATGACCACCGAAGACAAGTCGCGTATACATCTGTACGGGTTAGACCTGCACCATCTCACCGACATCTTGAATCGGAGCATATAAACTTCCGTGTGCGAAAAAAAAGTGTTATTATATAGTAAATACGACTGCATTTGTAAAACAACAAACCAATGACCCACGAATTACAAAGCGAAAAAGAGGACCACCAAGAAATCTTGCAAAATATGAAAAAACCGGTCACGGTGTTTCACACCGAAGTTCGTAAATTGCGTGACACACTCGTTCAATACGATTCGATCTCGGTCCCCCAATTCCGCCTGCTATTGCTCCTCTCTGGTGCAAAGTTGAAAGACTTCTTTGAGATGGATAAGCAACATCTTATCGCAACCCCGATCTTGCCGGATAATGGCACCTCACACGCTATGTGCAAGCAACAGATTATGGAAAATGTCGAAGGGAAACGACGGGTCGTTCCGATCGCACAAGAGACGTTTGACCCAATCGGTGCACAAAAGAAAACGGGTGGTAGACCGGCAGAAGACAAGTCGTCGCATCTAACCGATGCTATGCAATTTTTGTTCGGCAAGAAATCTTTTATAAACGAACAAGACGTAAATAATATACGCATTACACCAGGTAATAATATACCTACATACACTATCGCGTTAGTGATTCTATATAATATCCCTAATATTTGGTCACTTGCAACAGGAGTCACCAAAATGTTTATGCGTCAATATGGTATTAAGAAGTATTGGGGGAAGGAGGAGGTTCTGTATTATGCTTTAGAGAAGTACAACCTAACACGGATAATGAAAAAACTTAAATATGAGGGACACACATCGATCGAATCATTGAAAGAGTTGGATGAGTACGGACTCGGTATCCTGATGGAACGTATGCGGTTTAAACGGCGTACCAAGTATGGCGACGAACACGTCCGGTTTATGGATATGCTTGACACCTACGACGATTACGGCGATCTCATTGATGATGAGGATGACGATGATGATGATGATGATGATGATGATGAACCAGTTCGTACAATGACAATGAAAAAGGAGCACGCCCGATCGACGAACACCCAGAAATCGAAAGCGTCAACCAAAGGCGCTCGCAAAAGCATCCTCGC
>Ga0209195_1001036_pt1 | contig 19670 bp, 19 predicted proteins | sample COGITO_mtgs_1004_3_FD_184788 | JGI IMG/M metagenome (GOLD analysis project Ga0209195, IMG submission 184788) | Pelagic marine microbial communities from North Sea - COGITO_mtgs_100420 (SPAdes) (version 2) | ecosystem: Environmental > Aquatic > Marine > Epipelagic ...
AAAAAATTCTTTTAATAAGAATATAATAAAATGCAATCTACTAGATATTAAAAAACTTGAAAAAATTTTAATAAAAATTAAACCAAATATTATAATACATCTCGCGGCTCAATCTTTGGTTGATGAAACTATTAATCAAAATAAATATTATGAAAATACACAAAAAGATACCAGTCTTTAAGCTAGGCTCTTTCTCGTTCATTGCTGCCGCCATTATTAGTGGCGCTCTAATTTTTACGCCGTATAGCTCTACGAACCGAACTGGCATTGTTGAGCCAGATAACAAAAAAAGCCAAGCCAATACAACTGGCCAAGCCGTTTCAGACCTATCAAAAGGATCAGTGACAACCACAACAACAAAAAACACTGACGAAAGCGTCATATTGAGCACGCAAAAGCTGAAAATTTCTGGAAGTTCAAATAATCGAACATTTTCAAATGATGAGGGTACATTCCCGCTTCGCTCGTATAAACCACTTAGTGATACTAACGATCCTGCAGGTAGTCAGTGGTGGACACACAAGACACAATTAGATAGCACTTGGGAGCTTGGCACTGAGGGAGATCAAACCATCGTAGCCGTTATTGATACTGGATTTGCTCTCAAACATGAAGAGTTCGATAATCGCTGGGCTCGTAATAGTTCTGAAACCGGAGAGACGACAAGAGAAAACCCAAGTACTGACGTTTCCCTCAACTGTACCGATCAGGAAAAAACGCTTGATAAATCATGTAACTTAATTGATGATGACGGAAACGGTTATGTTGACGATGTTCTTGGGTGGGATTTTGTCGGTAATGACAATAGTCCTCAGGCTGGCGAAACTGATCCAGACGGAAAATCTGTGTTTCATGGAACCACCGTTGCGGGTGTACTAGCGGCAACTGGGAACAATCAGAAAGGAATTGCCGGTGTTGACTGGCGAACCAAGATACTTCCAATTCAAGCTATAGGAGATAATGAAAACGGGACGACTATCACTGTCGCTAAGGGGATATACTATGCGGTTGAACGTGGAGCTAACGTCATCAACTTAAGCCTCGGTTCGGTTGAAGAAGATAGCTACGTCAGAGAAGCGGTTGATTACGCAATCGATAATAATGTTGTCGTTGTGGCGGCAGCTGGTAACGATGGATGCGACTGTATGTCCTACCCGGCTAACTACCCAGAAGTAGTATCGGTAGGCTCTGTCGGTGAGTCAAATAAAAGAAGCGATTTCAGCAGCTACGGCACAAACTTAGATATTCTTGCCCCTGGTGAAAATATCTCATCGCCAACATGGACCGAAGCAAATCCAACTGCGGCTTACAGGGATAATCTTGCGGGATCGTCGTATTCTTCACCTTTCATTAGCGGTCTCTTAAGCCGGCAACGAGCAATGGATGGTCAGTCTACTTGGGGTGAACTTGTCGCCTCATTAAATGCCGGAGCGATTTTGCCAAGCGGTGAAAGCCAATCTCCGAGTCCATCGATCGGATACGGGTCCAGTAATGCGTTGAACACGCTGCGTGCTATCGAAGATCCTAAAAAAGTCTATATACGGTACACCTTCAAAACCGAATCATCCACGCAGGCGCTCAATTCGGCATTGAGCCGTCAATGCGATCATGGTGAATCATCATCTGCACAATTATATGTTTTAGAAAAAAATGGCACGCGTCGCTTTACTATCGATACGCTTGAGGCTCATCGGTCAAATAAAAAAGGTTGGACCACCAAACGCCTAATACCTGTGTGTGTCGGCCTTTCGGGTGATGTAGTCGAAGAAAACCGCTTCATAGATCTTGATCGAGAGTTATTCAACACCCCACCACCAAAAGCTCCTCTCTCACCAGAGACCTCTATTCATGGACTGCCCTTATATGTCGATCCGAACAAAAAGGCTGAGGGTAGACCGACAGAAATTACGTCGCAACCGACGGCGATCTGGCTTGGATCGTGGAACGACAATGTGACTGCGGCTGCTGACATGGTTGTGAGTGCATCCGAAGCTGATAGAAGTTTAGCGACATTAGTTCTCTATAATATTCCCCATAGAGATTGCGGTGGCTATTCTAGCGGCGGTGCTTCCAACGCTGCAAGTTATGCAGCATGGATAGATGATGTCGCCCGTGGCATCGGAGAACGTCAAGCACTCGTCATACTCGAACCGGACGCATTGTCACAAACAAATTGTCTTAGTAGCGCTCAAGCGACTGAAAGGTACGCAACCTTGAAAAGTGCTGTCGCGACATTATCGGCTAAGACAAAAGCACTCGTCTATATAGACGCTGGTCACAGTAGCTGGATTCCACCGAAGAGTATGGCCACCCGCCTAAAGCAAGCTGGTATTGCCGGCGCCAGGGGCTTTTCTTTAAACGTCTCTAACTTTGAGACAACACTCAGTAACGAAGAGTATGGAAATTCCGTCAATACATACCTCGACGAAGACAAAAAAATTGTCATTGATACAAGTAGAAATGGTAATGGACCCGGAGACTCTTGGTGCAACCCTGCCGGCCGGAAATTAGGGCTACAACCCACAACTAAAACAACAGGCAGTATCGATGCGTATTTATGGATCAAGTTGCCGGGCGAATCAGATGGCACGTGTAACGGTGGACCTGAAGCTGGTACATGGTGGCAAGATTACGCTGAAGACCTACTACCATAGGCTTTTTATAGCCGACTCTTCAAAAATATTTGTTGATATGTGGCGCTTATAGGAATATACTGGTAATAAGCTATCATCCTCCGGGCCCTGTGCGCTTTATCAAATCATTGGCTCCCTGTTACGGTAATATTCATGACGGTGAAAATGCTTATCTGGTAGTCTCATACAAACTAAATACCGTTGCAGCTATGACACAAGTTCTAGTTGTTTTTGTTTTTAAACGTATGGAGATTTGATAATGCACTACATTTATATTACTCGAAAAAAATCTAATGCATCGCGAATAGACGAAATATTAGAAGCACGAATCAAGCGCTTTATTTTGTCACGCAAGAGACTTGACAGTCGAAAATTGAGTAAATAGCGTGGACCCTACTATTGCAATAAATGAGCGAGTTGATGTTGTCACCGTTTTTCGTAAACAGGGCGACATCAGTTCACTTTGCATGCCACATAAAATGAGATGGCACGACAAAGAGATTATTTTTACTGAGCTGGCATTACGCCATCCTACAGTTAAGGGTAAGCGAATGATTCACGTGTTTCATGTGAGCGATGGAGTGAATGGGTACAGGCTGGAGTTTGACGCTGAGCACCTTACGTGGATACTCGCCGCAACGATACCAGAGAAGCTATGAAAGACTATAAACTCAACAAAGAAGACCCAATGATTATGCACGTCGATTTAAATAGTGCTTTTGCCTCAGCCGAGCAGCAAGCATGGCCAAGTCTACGCGGCCGACCGATGGGCGTAACGAATAGGTTATCGAAAGAATGCTGCGTGATCGCTGCGAGCTATGAAGCGAAAGCTCTCGGCATTAAGGTCGGTGTTCGAAGAACGGAAGCGATGGCACTCTGCAAGGACTTTGTAATGCTCGAAACGGATCCCAGTAAGTACACGTGGATGTACCAGAACCTCATTAAGATAATGCAAGATTACTCTCCAAACATTAAGATGAAATCAATCGACGAAGGTATCATTGATTTTCACGGAATGGAGCCCGTCCTCAACGGCAGATCACTAGAGGACGTTGGCTACGAGATAAAACAGCGTGTCTATGACGCGGTCGGAAAATGGATGCGAATAAATGTTGGCATTGGACCGAATCGGTTCTTAGCGAAAACGGCTGCTGGACTTCATAAGCCAGACGGGTTAGACATAATAAGCCACAAGAATCTTATAGACGTATATAAATCTATGGAACTTGAGGATATCACTGGCATAGCTGATGGCTATGGTAGCAGATTGCGTGCCCACGGCATTACTACCCCACTACAATTCTTGGAGGCTGATCAAAGCCTTTTGAAGAATAAAGTATTTCGAAGTATTAACGGACTATACTGGCATGAACGATTGCGTGGGTATGAAATGGATGACATCAAAACTAATCTCGGTATGGTTGGCCGTCAATGGGTCGTCAAAAATCCATCAAATGACGACGCATACCTCCGATCATGTCTTCATTTTTTAGCAGAGACCACTGGAATGAAACTTCGATACCGTGGCGTGGAGGCGCGTGGCGTATGCGTATGGGTTGCGTTTAATACGGGTGGTGGGTGGCGAGATAAAAAAATGTTTCGATCTACCTTCTATACAAATCAAGATATATGGGAAAGAGTTTCACGACTTTTCGATCATAGACCAAAGCACATGGTCGTTCGAACAATGGGACTTTATATTTATGAACTCACCCCATCATCAAGGAGCCAAATGAGTTTGTTTGAAAATACCGAAAGAAAAGATTTTTTATCCAAATCGATGGACGAAATTAACGATTTCTATGGGGCGTTCACGATTCACTCAGCAGATACTTTAGTAGGAACAAAACATGTGAAGCAGAAAATTCCGTTTGGCGGAACTGAGTATTTTGACTTGCTATTAAAGCGCGCATGAGTAGTATGTGCTGCTTTTAAAAAAAAGTTTTCTTAATGCCAATTGAATTATTTCAATATTTCATTTCTAAGAGCCTTAAGTGGGAAATCTAGTATAGACACATGCAATAGGTTCGTAAATTATTTTTATCCACTTGAACTGACTCTTTGCGATAGAGAGAGCAGTGACTACAATTATACGCAACCTGCTAACCGCGCGAGCAGGTTCTTAGTATAATTGTTGATAATTATTGCGTGAGGGTTCAGCGGGGACGGTAGTCGACATTCTATTGCCTACAGGCATAGTGAGATCACGGTCCTAAATAGCTATCGCTCCCACCCATTTGCTGTGGCAACGATTGGTTCACTTTAGGCTGATGATGGCGTATATGTAATTTTGTTTTGATGCATAATTTTTTGACTGCTACAACTTCCATTATACTAAACGTCATATGCTATCCACACACGATAAGATTTATTTACAGCTCGAGCCAACTGATGCTAGTAGTGTGTCATTAATGTCTATCCGAAAACGTCTTTTAGGTATACCTGATCGTGAGGCCCCAAACCCAATACCTTTTCATCTTACGATCCTTCATATTGGAGCCGTTGATCGCCTGATTAGGTCTATACAGCCCCGCTCGCCTTTTGGTGAAGATGAGATCTTGATGCGTATTAATACATTTAGTAATCGCTTAGCGGAATTAGCAGCGCAGTACCAGAAGGTTGACTTTTCGCTCGAGGCGATCGGACTATCACTATTTGGCGAAAGAAAATCAACCCTGGTTATACTGTATTCCAACTTCTCTGAAACGTTATCGGCCATCCATCAGGACGGCTATATTCTGTTAAATGATTTACTAAAAGATTGTCATATTTTGGACCCATTAGAATGTATAAAAAATGACCGTAATTTGAAATTCTGCATGACTTTCAACCCCCATGTGACCATTGCAAAAAAGTATAACGGATCAGTGGGGTCAATTGATACCCAGCCAATGAACTTCAGGTTGATGCCAGTAATCTACGAATAGTTTAGTGACGATAAGCCTAGCTCTTTCACCAGCACTACCTCCACAGAGAAACAAAAACAGATTACTGGAATCGGATGGTGTATTCGGTACGTTAGTCTTGTCTCCGCTGTGTGGACTTCAAACTATTTTTTACTTAAAAATAAGTTAAGTATGTTACGACATATAGTAACATTGTAGTATAATAATTCCACATATAACTGAAGGAAACTCAAATGGCTAAGCAAGTTCCAAACATCCGAGGCGGGTCTCTTAATCTGAATAATAAGAAGGTATACCTTGTAGGATTTCTGATTTTATTTATCATTATTACCATAGCAAGCTCTATCCGTGTCATAGGCACTGGTAGCGTAGGGGTCGTTACGCAGTTTGGTCGTGTAACAGGCAGAGAGCTACCGGAAGGCTTGTCTGTTGTGGCACCTTGGGGTATCAACAATGTCGCAGTTTACGACATTAAAGTCCAAAAGGAACAAGTAACAAGCACGGCAGCCAGCAAGGATCTCCAAGACGTCAGTAGTCAGGTGGTGTTGAACTATAACGTCGAGCGAGATAGCGTTAGTAAACTGCATCAGAACATTGGAACTACATATGTCGACAAAATTATTAACCCGGCGATTAACGAGGTCTTTAAAGCAGCAAGCGCTGAATATACAGCATCGGAACTCATTACAAAACGAAGTGATCTAAAAAATGTCGCACAGAAAACACTTACTCAAAGGTTGTCACCGTACGGAATCGATGTCAGCCAACTCAGTATTGTTAACTTTAAGTTCAGCGATAATTTCTCTAAAGCTATCGAAGAAAAACAAGTAGCTCAACAAAATGCAGAGCGAGCAAAGTTTAACCTAGAAGCAGCGCGTACTGACGCGCAAGCCCAAAAAGCCCAAAGCCTAACCCTGACAGCCAACTACTTGCAAAAGCAAGCAATAGAAAAATGGGATGGTAAGTTGCCAACCTACCTCGGCTCAGGCACCGTGTTCAACATTCCTCTGAAATAAAAAGCTAGTACGACCGGGTCTCTACTTCTTATGGCACGTGTCCAAGTTGCGCCAATATGTCATCGTGCGGATTCAAGCGCAAATGTAAGCATTAAGGTAAGTTATGCTGACTACGAAGTTCTCGCATCTCCCATCAATTGGCTCACAGTGGATAAACATCACACAAATCTACGCTCATGCTGTATAAAGTAATAGTTTTAGTGCCTACGCGCATTGACTGTGATAGATGCAGACAGAATGTGTTTTGGGCATAATGACATACACCGTACTGCTCCACTGTGTAGTTAAACCTTTTAAGCACCGTTGTTGTGGGTGCAACGATGGCATGGAGTGAAAGTCTATGAGACCGTATTGTGTCTAGTCATCGCACAAAGAGGGTCTGCAAACTTAGAGCTAGTAAAAACAGCTATTGGTTGAGTTGATTACTTGATCTCTAAACCGAGCAGTTTGATACTGTTTTTGTTGATTTTGATAATACTATTATCGAGTAAAGATTGCTGCTCCGGTTCTTGCGTCGGAGTAGGAGTTGTCGTGTCTTCGGTGTTGCTGCGTGGTTCATTAGTCAAACTAGAATTGACACTTGGTGCGCTCGCCTCTGATGTGTTTGCAGGTTTCAACACTTTTGTTGCACTTTTAGATTTGTTTGAATCTTTATTTGGTTGAGCGTTTTCGACACTAGCCTCTTGGGCTGTTTGCCCACTAGCTGTATTGTTTCGGCTATCGCTACCTGTAGACTCTTTCGTTACGATCAGTTCCCGCATGCTCATATTTTGAGCCGAGTCCGATTTAGCCGTAGAGGATTGGCCAGGAGAAAAAATCAGAATCGCAGCGACGTAGGCAAATCCAAGTACCGCTATAAGTGCGACCAGAAAGCCTGTTTTACGCAAGCGACTAGCTGGTTCGATGTAATGATGTTGTAAGCTTCTCATATTTATCTACTATAACATAAATAATATTTAATTACTATTTATATCCCTTTCTTTTTTAAAAACTACTTGCTTATACAAAATAAAATTCCACGTTAGCGATGCAGCTGTAGCTGGTAGTTTTGCAATCAGTAATGCTAGGCTTTGCGAAACACCAGGAATCAATGCGATTGCTACAGGGCTCGCCAAAGCTATTACCAGTGGCTGAAGAGCCCAAAGTCCAAAAAGCGTTACAGCTATAAACAATGCTGCACGTTTTTTTGTCACTTTCTCGCTAAACGTATATGCTGCGTTGAGCCACAGACTGAGTAATAACACTATACCAGTCGAAATAATGTTAGCTATAACGAAATTCGCAGACACAATGGCCGTTAGTACATAGAACACTGCAAAATCTAAAGCCGTATTCGCCCCGCCGATCATGCCGAAGCGTATTGGTTGAGGTAGTCTCCTGAACGCTTGATCCACTACTTCTGATCAATCTTAGGTGTTATATCGTAGCCAACTCTGAATACATAAAGGTTCATGTCTTCAGAGTACTTTTTGCTCTGCGTCTGCTCGTACCTATTCTTGAAATAATCAACTACCTCTTTTTCATAACCTTGATCATGACTGGCTAATACATAAATGTAGTCATGTCCGGTTATCAATTTTTGCACGTCCTGATCCAATTCCTCCGTACTGAATTGCGGTATTGCCCCATCTGCCTCGCGGTCCCAAATTGGTATAGTTTCGATTTTCGTATTACCGGTGTAGTAGTATTCGAATGGATAGACTGTAAATGGTGCGGTCAATGCTATGACATCACTGGTCGTAGCTTGCCGCTGAATGTCTGTTACAGCTGACTGGTAGTCTTCTCGAACCGGATTTAAAGGGCTCACAGTCTGCAAATAAAAGGTGTAGCCAATGATCGCGAGCCAAATAGTGACAGAGACTATCGCTACTTTGCGAGAATACTGGCTTAGTAACCATGCAGTAGCAATATATAATGGAGCAACTGCCGGTACCATGTATCTACTCAAGAAGAACGGAGATACGACAAAACTCAACACAAACGCCAGTAGCACGGGAACGATAGCAGCCACGACAATATAAGCTACTGTCGGCGTTATCTTCAAATTCTTACGGACAGTAAAGAATGCCACGATGACCATGAGTGGCCAAGATGACAAAATGATCGTGTTCGCTGCATCTGACTGAAAGCCGAATAGGAATTGAGAGAAAGTATTGAAGAAGTCGATCGTCGATGGTGTTTGTAAAAGTGGACGAGTATTACTGGCGGCTCCATTTTTGATAAAGAACAGAATCCAAGGAGTAAGCGAAAGTACAACACCCACAGCTGTAAATATAAATTTCTTAAGTGTGCCTACTGGGAACTTTTTACGATTGAATAGATAGAATATTGCTTGAGCCATGAGCGTGAAAAGGAAGAAATAGTGAGAGTAGACACCCAATATGACGGTCAATGCATATCCACCCCATCCTGCCTTTCCTTGCAGGATACGAATGTAGAAGTACTGACTCAATATGGCAAACATCGCGAGTAGCGTGTACATACGAGCTTCATTTGCGTACCAGTTCATGAAAGGTGAAAGTGCGAATAACGTGACCACAGTCAGTGACCAGCCGCGTCCGAGAATAGTACGCGCCAAGATGTACATCAAGGGTATTGATGCCAAGAAGAATACCAGCGACATTGCCCTTACTGTTTCAACGCCAGTGCCGAATATTACCATCCAATAATGCAACAGTATGTGATAGAGCGGGACATGGACATCGTTTGCAACGATATTGAGAGTTTCAGATAAAGAGTGGGATGTTTGCCAGATGCTTTGTGCTTCATCAAGGCGCAAGCTTTCTTGTATTACAAATAACAAGGATATAGCAACAACAACAAGCATGACCCCTAGGAGGTATAGCACGACGAGTGGTCGTACGTACCATTTGGTCTTTTCGTCTTCTCTATCCGCATTTTTTACGGTAATCATCTTGTCACTCATTTGTTAGTCACCTTCGATGTTGAGTGTTTTTTCGATCCCGTGAGGTATTTAACAAAGAAGTTTTTAATGAATCCTTCAGGGGCTGAAGCGGCAATAAAAGGAATGAAAGCAACGATGTTCACTATCACCCAGGACAAATTTGCAAGTAACGAAGCACTAAAGCCTTCCCTGGACAATGCAACCAAAGTTCCAATCACAGCCAAAACGATGTATATGATGTGTGGGATAGATAAGTAGAGGAAATTACCTTCAACTGCGCTCTTTGAAGTGACGACAAATGATGTCTTTTGGTTGAGAAGTACCGCGATTATTGCTCGTATCTGTAAATAGAATGATCCGATAGAGAAAGATATCGCTCTAAACGTGTACATTGAATTACTGGTCTGTTGTAAAATGTAAAGGCACAAGAAAATGTATGGAACGAATATCAATGCTAGCAACATAGACGACGTGACAATTGCCGTGATGCCAGTGAATAGAAATATTAGTGGTATCAGCGCATCAATCAGGACCACGACGCCCGTGAGGTAATAACTTGCTGATATTAAGTATTGCAGTCGCTGCGACCAAGATAAACCACGACGTAGAAGTGGGTTGTACTTAAATATCACTTCAAGGCTGCCTCGTGTCCACCGATATTGTTGTTTGTAGTAAGACAAGAAGTCTTCTGGAGCAAGCCCTTCCGCGAGAACTTCTGGGACATAAACGCTTTTCCAGCCCTTCTCATGCATAAAAAGTGATGTCAAGAAATCCTCCGCAATGTTGAATTCACACATACCACCGGCATCTTTTAGTGCTTCTCTGCTTAGGACCATGTTAGTCCCGCACATAAACACTGCATCGGTTAAATTCTTGCCCTTCATAATCGGACCAAAAAATAATGCTTGTTGATCCCATGCAGTTTGCGTTATTTTATTAACTTTCTGGTTTTCATAAAACTGTGGAGTTTGAACAAATCCCATTTTTCGGTCAATGAAAAATCCTAAAGTTTTTTTCAAGAAAGCAGGTTTAGGAACATGATCAGCATCGAAAATGACGACGTAAGGTGACTTCGTCTTGCTAATGGCATGATTGATATTGCCAGCCTTGGCGCCGCCAGGTTTGCGACGAGTTATACAGGTGATGCTATGCTTTTTTGCTAAATCTTCCATCTCACGCCAGTTTTCTTTGCCGGCAACGAATCCATCATTGAGTATATAAATGAATTTATACTTGTAGTCGATATTCTTTGCAGCAATGACCGTACGCTCTACAACTTCTGTTGGTTCACCAGCGACGGTAATGAATATATCTACATTTTGATTAAAAGAATGGTTAAAACGGCGTGATTTGACTGGATTCCATACGGTCATTGCGTAGCCGATGATCTGTAGTACGTGGAAGACTTCTCCTGCTATAAGTGCTGTGAACAAGATAATGTTTCCATGCTGAAAGAAAAACGATATTGCTACGAAATATATTAAAGCTAGTGCTACATTGGCGAACAGGAATTTCTTACTGTGCGTCCCACCTAGGAATGCATATTTCTCATTATTTTCCATAAGCGCTCGCTAAATCAGGTAGTTGATTCAAATAGAGTGCCATTCCAAACCACGCCCAGTTGTCGTCGTAATAACTGAGCTCTGTTTTCCAGCTCTGGGAATCAGGATTATAGTTTACTAGCAATTGTTTCTCGTATATTTCTTTGGCCTGCGTTGGAGATTCAGTAATAAAGTACCCTATATTTGCGCCATAGCTAGCTGGTACTGAATCATTCTCCTTAATTGCACCATTATGGCTATAAACTGATGCAAGTTTCTGGTTATCCGCCCAGCTGTCCTTTAACGTCGAGAATTTACTTAAGACTTGCTTCGCTCGTGGTTCTTGATTGTATCGAAGATCTAGAGCTAATCTCCATGGTGTTCTGAAAGCGTCATACCCGTAATCGGTACTTTGTGTTTCATCGGCAAACAGCACACCTGTTTCTCTGTCAATTCTCACCCAATTCGGAACGAGGCCTGAGCTTGTTTTTGTATCTAGATTTGAATCAGCGGAAGCAAATGATATGGAATACGAGCTATCAATGAGTGCCTTCCAGTCATTCTCGGGGTCGATTTTTGCAAATATTCGGTACGCGTAAGGTGCAAAATAGGAAGGATTAACCAAAACTGAGTCTTTATTCATTCTTTCAATATCATTTGATACCAGTACAGGATCTCCATTAACTCTGACGACTTCTTTTTGCCATATACTTTTGATCATGCTCTGGGAGTCGTATAAGTATCCAGCTTCCTTCCATCGAGTAGAGGCCATCACGAGGGCATAGGCTATATCTACGTCAGCATCAGTTGCGGTGTTTTGGCCACCCTGTTCTGTTTGGATCCCATATTCGCCATTGCTTTTTTCACCAAAACGCCAAGATATTAGCTTGTCTTCTCTTTGCATGTTGTCTTTAGTCCACTGCCAGACTTTGTCGAACGTTTCTTTATCATCCATCCACACGGCTCGCATCATTGTGTAGCTTTGACCTTCAGAGGTTGTAAGATTATTTTGGGATTTATCGAGAGCTCGAAGAGTACCCTCTTCTAGAATGTCGCTCTTGTAAGTGCTCCATAATTCAAGCAGCATTCTGTCGTTGGAGAAAACTACTGGTACGTTGTTTTTAGTTGTCGGTTCCCGGATAGAGCCGTTCTCAACGAGCTTAAAAAGTCCGATAGCTGCAGCGATGACTGCAACGACTATTGTTAAAGTTAAGGCTGCGCGCTTCATTAAGCAGCCCCCCCTAAAGATTTGTCCATAAACTTGTTTTTACCATATTCTGATCTAACTTTACGACCGGATATCCGAGTGCGGAGCAATAATGAGGACTTTATCAATTCTATCGATGAAGTGAACGTATTGATTTTAGCCTCACCGCTGTTTCGTACGTTAAACAATATGTCATGAGTCATTATGCGGCTACCATTTTGTAAACTTTTGACTATGAATTCTAGATCAAAACTCCACGGCGATGGGTTGAGATTCATGCCTTCGAATGAGCTTTTTTTAAACACCTTCAAGCCAGATTGTGTGTCGTAATCTATGCCGTATAGCCATTTCACAAAAACTGTGTGAAATGTTGTTGTCATAATTTTGCGGAGTGGGCTAGTTTTCTGCTCTGTCCTAGTGGAAATAACTACGTCGGCATTGCCGCGCCTTAGCATGCGAATCATAGCAGGTATTTCTTCAGGTGAGTACTGCAAGTCAGCATCAATCATGCAGACATACTCTGATGAAGCACTCTTTACACCCTGAATTATTGACTGAGCCTTACCACTGAGGCCATCTTTAGTTTCATAACTAACCGGGTATTTGCTGGAAAGGCTTTTGATGACCTCGACTGTCTTGTCGGTAGAACGGTCATCTATGAACAGTATAGTGTATTGCTCTGCATCTTTTTTCATACTGGCATCTATTCGCTCAACAAGAGGAACGATATTATTCTCTTCGTTGAGCGTTGGAACGACGATAGTTAATGAACTTTTTATTACATTCTGCACAATAATCTCCACACTTCTATAAATGGGTCAGCCCATTAATTTTATCCCATTACTTTAAGCACATTCCATGTATACATTTGCATACAACTCGCAGGTTTGTACTTATAATATGTTTATATTTTAATACGAATTATCAAAACAGTCAAGATGTTATTGAACATAACGTAATGAATCTTACAAACAGCACAAGCGTTTACTGTTTTAGATATGTATTCAGTGGCATTTTAATGAGCCACTCTGGCTAAAATACACAATAATCTTAGCGTGTGTAGTTGATTCATGTCGAAATTTGCTGCCTTACCGCTTCCATGTTCTACCCGTCGAGCGCCCTTGATATTACGCTATTAATCAATGCGTAATGAACATAAACAAACAAGATTACCGCAGAGCTACAATTGATGTGACTAATAACCTTATATGCTAACTCCACGATTCCGCTCCAGTGATACCATCATTAGAATAGTAGAGTTTCTTTCAAAGAGGCTTTTTATTTTTAAGGATTCTCAATAAACAGATACGTTACTGATATGGCATCATCCCGATTGAGCTAGTTGACAGGATTGAGCAAATTGTTCTCATATGTGTCGAGGTTGAAGCCAGCTGTTACTCAGTTCGATCATTGCGTGTTTTTTTAGCTTTCTTCTGACACGCCTTAGAGCAATATTTAACAGAAGGCCATATACCTCGCGATGACCACTTTTTGCGGTTCGCGAATGAGCGTCCGCAATATTCACACAGCTTAGTATCGCTGTCTTTAAAAAGGTACGCGTCGTTGTGATAGCGAACATTTTTGTGGCGCGCAATTCTACCGATCACTTTGCGTGCAGTTTTTTGTTGGGATTTTGACATTTCTCTATTATACAACTATGGCAATGAACGGTGAAAATTGTGGGTGTTACCTGCTATATTTATGGTATGAACACAGTTACGTTAACTTACAAAATAGCAATTAAAGCTAAACAAAGTATTGTTTTTGATTATGTTTCTGATTGGGAAAAACAATCTAATTGGATCATGTTTACGACAGTGAAAATTGTATCGAACTCACAAAGGCCACAAGACACAGAGCTATTGGCGACAACTAAGATTGGACCGCTCAAACTTGCAGACACCATGGTCATAACAGAATGGGAACCACACATGAAGATTGTCGTAGAGCATACCGGTAGGGTTATCTTGGGCAAAGGCGTTTTTAATGTTAAAGAAATATCTGATGATGAAACTGAATTTTTGTGGCAAGAGATAACACCAATTCCGTTCGGTCAGTTGGGCAAAATTGGATTTTTCATAGTAAAGCCTATCTTAAATACAATGTTCGGTATGTCTTTAAAAAGGCTTAAGCGAAATATAGAGAAGTGATTATACTCAACGTACTCGACACTCAAAATAGTATATAACTATTACCTAATGAAGTGAGATTTGCTGCACTTTTTTCAGTTGACAAAAGTGCATATATGGGTTTAATTAAAGTATGACTTCAAAAGATTTCTACCCCCAAGCTAAAGTTCCTGAACACCTAACTCCACTAACAATCGAAAGATTACCGATGGACAGTCCATTTTATTTAACTCCGGGTGATATAGATGAATACGAACCTCCAGTAGTTTTTGTGGACGCAGAAAGGCGTCTGAAGGTTTCGAGGTCCGCTGATATAGAACCCGACCAAGAATTTCCTCCTAGCCCTATTGGCCTAGTAGGTATCATGAAGACAGTAATTATAGATCGAACTACTCAGACCTTAAGAGAAGTTTATATTGCCGATTTACGTTTCCTCGAAGACCATCAATTAACGGATGGCGGAGAAGATCACATAGACATGGATAACCAAGAAGAACACATGCATTGGCTAACGCTTATGAATGATAGTCTTGTTATTGACGGCTTTATAGCACCTGAGCAAGGAGAAGAAATTGATGAAGATATTCCTAAAGGAATACTTTATGGAAATGTGGAGCTACACGATAGCCTAAAGTTCCTAAGAAAAAGAAGCAACAAAATTATGAAGAAGTTTATGAAACTTGAAGCAGCAGGGGGTTCTATCAGCTCAAAATCAAAGGTCATGGAAAAAGAAAAAGCTAAAGATACTGACACGACTTTTTCTAGCAATTAAGATATTTATCTAGATAAGTAAGATAATATTTGGCTGCCGCTGACTTAATCCTAACTACAAGCATGCTCCAACAAATCTAGGAGTGTCTTGCTACGTAATTATGCTTACGACTATCAATGACAGTTTCCTGATATACCTCATAGCTGTCGTAGATTCAATGGATAATACTCGGCTCAATATTGGCACGCTATTTGAATTAATTTCTCTCCGTAACTCACTTTCCATAATCGAGTGGTGCTGCCAAGCTGATGCGTCTAATCTCCTGCAAAGTACGCTTGCTATATGCGACTGGACTCCTCATTCTAATTGGCTGCAGGCCGCTTGCTTCAAATGTTTTTGCAGTCCAGCCATATGGTCCTTCAAGGCTTTCAGCTAAGTCATTTACTGTTAATTTATCTGGTAATTCACTAAGATGCTTGCGCCACTTCAATTCTTCACTAAGAATACCTACTGACTACGGTGGGTACGCGGCAACCGCATCTCCGTCTATGTCTCTTATCTCAGACTGAATACCTAAATTTCTGATCGTTCCGTATAGCCAACGGTCATATATTTCGATTTCTTCAGCGATGGCTTTTGCATTTATCCAGCTTGACTTTGACTCATCGTGATCAATAAAGCTTATTCTGGCCTCCAAAAGTAATCCTGCCTTTGACTCTTTTTCTCAGAATAAGTCATCTGAACATACTTTCAATCAGCACATTGAAATCACAAACTTGAGCAAAATATACAAGCTCAATACCTATAACCTTTTATTGACCAATAAAAAACAAGAATGATATGAACCTAGGTATATATAGTTTGAATCTTAATCAGCAGCTGAGGTCGACTTATAAACAGAAATGTTCAGTTGAGTGTCAATATATTTTACTACGATTCACTCAACATTTTAAGCAGACACTGCTCTTCTATGCTCATATATTTTTTCGGCTTCATACTTTTCATCGCCACGCGGATTTTTTGTATAGTATGATGCGACTCATAGGCAGCGATCACACGAGGATCAACATATGATCCACGCGCAACTGATGGAGTATTTCCAAGCTGCTCAGCAACTTTTTTGATTATTGCGGTAACGGACTTCTTACGTGCAGATTGTGAGGCAGTTTCGTCGAGCTCATCAGCAATGACTTCAGAGCACGCGAGAAGTGTACCACCCCATGTTCTGAAGTCTTTAGCAGTGTACTCCTCACCCATGTACTGTTTAATGTATTCATTTACATCATGTGCGTGCAGATCGTGTACTGCACCTTTCGAGTCTTCATAGCGAAATATCTCGTAACCTGGTATTTCGTCGAGCTGTTTGATTAAACGCACGAGTTCAGGATCGGTTATTGTTTTATGATGCTCCTTGCCGCTTTTACCAATGAAATCGAAGCTTACAGTCGTGGATTCTTTCTGAAGATGCTTAGAACGTAACGTAGTAATGCCGTACGTTTTATGGTCACGAGCATATTGCTCACTACCGACTCTTATATAGGTCTGATCGATCAACTTTACGATACAACCTAGTACTTTCTCGCGACTGAGCCGCTTGCGCTTAAGGTCTTTCTCGATTTGTATTCGGAGTTTAGGTAATGCTACGGCAAACCTGAGAATTTTATCAAATTTTAGTTTTTCTTGGTTTGCTCTGAATGCAGGACTATAAATGCTTTGTTGTCGTCCAGCCTTATCCCGTCCGGTTGCTTGAATCTTTGCGGTCTTTGATGAAGAAATTTGCACGTCTTGCCAAGCCGGGGGAATAACAAGTTTGTTGATTCGATCAATTTCTTTGGCATTCGTAATTTTGATGTCAGCATTATAGTAATCAAAATATCTGGCAGATTTACGGCGTGTGATTGGATTTTTCATTAGAATCATTATAACAAATCATTCCATCGCCTTCTGGTAAAAATCATGTGCCCAAATTGCATGCGCGTCTAATACCTAGAGTCTAAATTCACTAATTATTAGACCAGTGGACGTACCTAGTGCAGACTCAGGGTTTGAAAGTATGGATCCAAATAAGATATTCTATAAAGTATCATATGTACTATAAAGAAAGTGTATAATAGTTTGGCTTTCAGCTCACTTGTTTGTGAAAAGTAAAAATTTAGCTTATAGGACTAATAGCGTACTAGTAATCCCCTATAGTTGGTCTGTAGTACAAATGTAAGACTCGATAGTATCGAGTGATACGACTGTATCGCAGTCATTGATATTCGACCAAATCAGTTGATCTCGACTTACTTGCGTAGTAAGTGTTTGACGGATCGTCGTATACACCAACATTGATTCGTATGATTTATTGAGAAAGTTACGCATGGTACGAAGCACTAACCGCTTTATCGCTACCGTTTCGCAGACTATAAGAATACACGGAAACTCATTACTCGATGCGCTGTAGTTATCCGATTCACGATAAGCTACGAGTTTTTGGATACCTGACTTTACTGCAATGTCATAACGTTTGATATCACGGAAGTGATAAACAAAATACCGGGTTGTCGACTGATTGTCCTTCTGATTGGCAATATAGAGGCTTGGTAGTGGCTGCGGGAAATATTCAAGATCAGCGAGTTGTCTGGCAGTCAACGCGTTCATGCTTGGATATGTACGCATCAGCGAATTTGCCAACTCAAATATTTCGTAGCTACCTCGGATCAAGGCATCGGATGCTGTTTTGTCTGAGTAGGAATTTCGAATAATAGTGTCGGTGAAGTACGGAAACTTCTTTTGTACTATACGAAGGCCCGCGGGGGTGAGGAAGAAAGCTGCCGGGACACCAGATAGTTTCTTTGTTTTGTCGTATTTCATGCCAACCAATTTTGGAAGGATAAGTCGTCTTAGTTTATTATTAACTGATGTTCTGCTCTTATAGTGAAAGTTCTTCTGGATATGGGCAACAGTCACGAACCTATACTTAGCTATGAAGATAAGGAGGTCTAGTTGGGTCTGAGTGATGACTATTGTTGGTTTCGCTAGCTTTACCATAACTTCCACTGCTTAGTTGTTTCATTTCTATATGTATATATTATAAGAGAAGAATAAAAATACAAGTTTGATAGAGGCTATATAGAGGTTGGAATGAATACACCGATGTCTTCATTATTCGTATTCGATCAACATAATTTAAATATTATCGAAGTGCGTTTGGTTCACTGGCCAGTCGGTATTTTAATAGATAATAATCTCGTAATAACAACGACGAGCTTTATTTCCTGGATACACATACCGAGCTTTAGTTCCCGTTGGGCAAGGGTTAGTGAATGTGTTTCATAAAGCACGTCTAGACGAATGTATTATTATATGATAATGTAACAATGATCTAATCCCTACGTCAAGTGAGGTCAAAATGGAACAGCCTTGGTGGGTCTACGGATCGATAGCACTTGGATGTGCTCTCCTCTTCCTTCTTGTGAAGGTCGTTGAGAACAAGTTCATGGAGGAATATGATGACCTGGGCTTCTTGTCCTTCGTCATCGGCTTCATCGGCTTCTCCGCCGCCCTCGCCGCCCTCCAGGCGGCTGACGAGCTAAATCTTCTCTAGCTGAGCGACACGCCCGAGTACTCCGCCCGTTCAATGTGTCGAGCAAACGCCCGCTCCACATGGAACGGGCGTTTGTCTTAATTTATGCTGCTTATGTTTGGCTGAGTGTGTGGGTCTAGTACAAACTATTTGGTAATTAAGGAATAAATATCTTCGCACGTTTTTAGGCATCCTTTGGCCCAATCCACGTACTTAACTGTCTGAGTTCCACTATTTTTTGGCAGATAAAAAGTTACGTTTTGGCCGTTGCCAACTCGAAATATAGTTAAACTATCAATCTGAACGCCGTTTATATTTATATCCATCAACCTAATTTCTGTGCTACCTGCCCCAATTCTTATTGCGCCAGGGCCAATATCTATGGATCCATCCTCAAGATATGTAATAATTCCTACCGCCCTAGGGTCTCTTGAAGAATGACTCATAGTCGTTGACGGGCTTACTGTGTGTGGTTTTTCATGCTTTGCTGACGGCTCAATTAAGGATATAGAGAACTGATGTTCAGCTACATACGAATAGCACTGTCCTAAAAATGCAACCAATTCTGAGGATGCGCTCGTATTAGTTTTTTGTGACTTGAAGTTAGATATAAAAGAAGACTCATCTTCTAGATACTTTGGCCTTGGGAAGTAAGCACGTTTGTTGCTATTCTCGTCCGTTGGAAAATTTGTATAAGCGTAATCCAAGAATTGTATTATCTCATTCTGAAAATTAATAATCTGTTTTTGGGCTAAAATCAAATCATTTGGCAAATCAGTTACATATTTATCGGCATCAGCTAAAAAAGAATTTAATAACTTAAGGATGTCTAATTTGTACGTAGCGGTCACTCCGGTCTCCTTTGATGCAATGCTTGGCTGGGCATCAAGAACGATTATAGAACTTTGATAGGGGTAGATAGTTTAGATATCATCGAAAAAGAAGAGGACGATGATAGTGAGGAGAATAGCGATGTTTAGGCTATTCTCGCGCACAACTGACACACAAGGGCTGTGTGGTTCTCGTCTCTTCAACAACGAGACGTTTTATAAG
>Ga0209195_1001048_pt1 | contig 19537 bp, 14 predicted proteins | sample COGITO_mtgs_1004_3_FD_184788 | JGI IMG/M metagenome (GOLD analysis project Ga0209195, IMG submission 184788) | Pelagic marine microbial communities from North Sea - COGITO_mtgs_100420 (SPAdes) (version 2) | ecosystem: Environmental > Aquatic > Marine > Epipelagic ...
AATATAGTAAAGGCTAAGTTATCTTAAGTTAGTCTAAGTGTAAATAATAACGGCTGCGTAGTTCAACTGGATAGAATATCAGATTTCGGCTCTGAGGGTTGGGGGTTCGAATCCCTTCGCGGTCACAAATAAAGAGTACAATTAAGAAAAACGCCAAGCTTGCTTGAGCGTTTTTTTGTTGGTACTGTTTTCAAAGTGGAGCTTTATGGGATCAGTGAAGCTAATCCCTTCTGGGTCACGTTAATAGTTTCTAAACCATTTATTTTAAATTTTTATAATATATTTGAATTAAACCAATTTAGTAATGAAGATTTTTTTATCATTTTACACTTTAGTTATTTCTTTTGTTAGTTACTCTCAAAATCTCGACTACAACAATAGTTATGAGTCAATAAACATTTGCACTGCCATTCAAGGCAATAATTTTGCAAGTGAAAGAGCAGCTGATTCAGCATTAGATGATATTTTAAATGTAATTGGAGCATCTAAAAGATTTGTTTTGCAAGAATGTAGTAATATTAATAATGCAGTTGCATTAACGATGAATGGGGTGCGTTATATTATGTATGACCCAGAATTTATGACTTCCCTTTCTTATGGAGATGAATGGAGTAATAAATTTATACTTGCTCACGAGGTTGGGCATCACATTAACGGACATACTGTTGATGTTTTAGCGGCAAACAGTTCAAATAAAGTCTCTTTATCAACTAGTAGGATACAAGAACTGGAATCTGATGAATTTGCTGGCTTTGTTTTAGGAAGATTAGGAGCATCTCTCTCTGATGCACTTTCTGGAGTTCAATCACTTTCAGATAAAGATGATTCGTATTCAACACATCCAAGGAGGTCAAAAAGAATTGCTGCCATAAAAAAGGGGTTTAAAGAATCGGGGGGATATGTCGACTCTTCTAATTTAAGTATAAGTAAAGGAAAAACGGTTGATAGTCCATATTCAAATTCTAGTTACACTGGTGTTAAATATGTAGAAATGGAATTTTTAGATGGCGTTTACGAAGGCTATGTGAGTGTTAAAACAGAGGAACCTTTTGGTTATGGAGAATATAGAAGTGTAACAGGTTTTAATTATAATGGCGAATGGTCTGATGGACAATACAACGGTCATGGAAAACAGTTTTGGGCAAATGGCGCATCTTACGAAGGAGATTTTGTAAATATGATACGAAGTGGAAATGGAGTGTATATTAATGAAAAAGACGAGAAACATATTGGTAACTTTTCGGAAGGTGTTTTAGTAAAAGGAACTAAATTTTTAGGCAAAGTAAAATTAGAAGGCCAATGGTATCGAAACCGTCCAATAAGAGTTGCACTTACAAATGATGAAAAAGAAATAATAGAATATGGGTTTTTGGAGGGAAGTAAAGGAAATGGATTTACTACGTTTACTTTTTGGGACGGAAATAAATTAAAAAGTTATTTTAAGGATGGAGTTATTTATGGTTCGTTAGGTTTGTTTGCAGGAAAAAATGGTCAATCGGAAGTAAGGAATTTTATCGGGAAAACAAGATATCATAAAAAATCAAAAGAACTCAAAACTTTTGTATTAGATTTTATTCCTGAATTTGTGCAAAATCAAATCAGAATTCCTCAGCCTAAATATTTTGATTTCTCTAATAAAAATTTAAACACCGACGCCGCATTAAAATTTCTAAGAGAGTGTGAAGGCAAATATGCTTGGAATAGTGATTTTTCTAAAGGAGTTAAATTAAATAGGGAAAAAGAAGAAGAAATTAATAATGACCCCAGACAAATAAGAACGTTTTTAAACAATAAATATGGTGGATATTCGTATGAAGGGATGGCTTTAGCCTATGGCGAATATGAATGGAAAGATGGGGCTACATATAAAGGGTATTTTTTAGCAGGAACTAATGACAAAAAAGTAGGGTATGGAGAACTAATTTATGGCAAAGATGATGAAAGGGAATACTATAAAGGAATGTGGTTTGATGGAAAAAACGGATACGGTATTCTAAAATACAAAAACGGAAAAATTGAAAAAGGTGTTTTCTTGAACAATAAGTTTCATAAAAGTGAAGAATTTGATTTAGAAAATATGCAGGAAGCCTTAAAGAAATGGTAATTTTTAAATAAAGTGCATTACCTTTTCTTGTTAATACAAAAAACCGATGATGTAGATTTGCTGGCGATATCGATGACCCAAGAGGAGATGTAAGACATGCTATAATGCATAAAGGTTACTATTAAATATTAAGTAACAATTTCAAATCATCCGAAAAAACCTCACTAAAGTTCGAACTTTCATAAGTTTGGGTCCCCAAATAATCCAAAGCAATAGTTCTAACTTTTGCATGTTTCATAAATTTAAAAATTGAATGCTATTTTTTAATTAATTTTTTTGTAGTTGAAAATGTACCTGATTCTATTTTCAATAAATAAAGGCCAGATTTAAGACCAGAAACATTTAAAATGTGCTTTTCCATTATTGTCTTTAAAACCTCTTCTCCCAATATATTAAAAATAGTAACCAAAATTGGTCTGTTTAGATTTGTACTAAAGTTTAAATAATCTGTTGTTATAGGGTTAGGATATATTTTAATCAATTTATTCTCCTCAACCGAATCAAGAGAAAGAAAATTTTGTAAAAAAAACTGTAAAGCATCATTTGCCATTAGCTGTGGATTATGTCCTACATTAGGAAGCTCATGCTTTTCCCAGTTATATGTTAATCCCATATTTAAGGCTGTAGCTTGACTTGTATTAAAATAATATCGTGCACGTTCTAATCTATGCACACCTTGTTGTGCATCTACAACAGCATTATGTCTTAATCCAGCAGAGTTAGGGTCATTATCATTTTGACCTATATGGACAATTAACTTTCTTAAAAATGCTGTTGTTAAATTTCCCGTTGACAATTGCCCATTATCAACGCCATAAGGAAAACTAACTGCTGTCTCTGGTACTGTGTACCAGCCTGCATTAGAACATACAGCAATATCTAAATTACTGTTTGGCAAATAGGTAACGAAACGGTGTAAAAATTGCGCACCACCAGAATGTCCCCAGGCGCTATATGTCTCTTGAGTATTTGAAGCTGCTACTTTGACGTAATCAAATAGTGGGTCTAAAGTAGAGAAAGTCCATTCGCTTTCATTATTAAAAGTTTCTGGACTTGGATTATCTCCATCATCAAAAATATTTGACATTAAGTAATTATCTCCTAACCCTGGATAGTTTGCTGTTGAATACTCTGGTGCAATTACGATAAAATCATTTGCATTAGCCATATCTATCCAAAAATCTCTATGAGCTTCCCCATTTCTATCTGCTCCATGAAAAACCATAAGTATCGGCATTGTTGTCATATCTCCGTCCGGAATGTGATAAAACACTTCAAATGGTGGTCTGTTTAATGGTGCTTGAGGGTCAAAAATAAATGAACCTGTAGTATTTGGACTAAGTATAAGTGGCGGAGCAACACCAGTAGTTGAACCAGGTGAAAATAATAAAGTAGCATTTGCTGTAGTATGCAGTACAAAGTTTCCAGTAATATCTGGACTTCTTGTTACCGATTGATTAGCACCAAAATCAAGACCTGTATCAGAACTGTTAAAAGTTAGAATAACCATGCCAGATGAATCTGTTATTGTGATTGTATCTCCTGCATTTGATAAATTTAGATTACCTGTTGTTGATGCTTCAACAATATCTCCCGGAATTCCTGTTGGTATTCCACCACCAAATAACACATACATGCCATTTGCAGGAATTATTGTATTTGCTGGCACAGTGTGACCAGGTGTATCAGTGCCTGGAAGAAGGTTATAATTGGTTGTATCATAAATCTTGTAGCCACTAATATCCAATGCTACTGAGGAATTATTTATAAACTCTATAAATTCATCTTCTGATGCACTTCTTGTACCATCCCCATTGGCATCACCGGCAATACCACTTGGAGGATCAAATAAAACTTCGTTAATAATTAACTGAGCAGAAAGAGGACAGCTAATTAATGAAAAGAATAAAAATAGTGAGAAAACTTTATTCATAGTTTCAAATTTAAAAATGGACATATTATTTATTTAGAATACGACTTGAATTAAAAATTCACCAACAGTTTGGCTATTGCCATTAGCCACATCAATAGTACTTAAAGCTGCTTGCATTTTTAAATTATTATTATCAAAATATTTGGTGAGACCTAAAGTAAAGCTGCTATAATCAGTTAATAAAGAACTTAAATTAGATTCAAATTCTGGCGTGGCACTTTCGTATCTAAAATCAAAACCAAACCCCTTTTTAGTCACATAACCAGCTTGAAAATTATAACTATCACCCAAAACTAAAAACTCACTTATTTGTTGAGGTGCTAATATTTGTGTTGCTGCTTCATCTGTATACATTAAATCTAATCCATCTGCACTAGCATTGGCATATTCTGCTGATAACGAAAAACCTTTGTATTTCAATAATAAATCTATATATACCTGAGAATAATCAGGTAAATTATCATTTCCATTAACATCGAATAAGAAAAAATCTCCATGACCTTCACCTACTGCGTTGCTTGCGCCTGTATTTTTACTAAAAGCAGCTCCAATGACGAATTTTAGTTTTTGTTCGTGTGCTAAATCTGCACTGAATAAATTGTTGCCTTCTGTAAAATATCCCAGAGGATAAACATCTAAACGTCCACCTATTTTTAAACCACCTAAATCGGAATCTCTAGAATCACTACCAAAAGAGTTACGCCCATCTCCAGACGTCACTGCAACCATCGGTGCAATGCCAATTTGATTAGCAACTTTAAATTTAGACTCTATAAACATACCAAACTCACGTCCTGTATTACTGAGTGTCTGACTCAATAAACTACGATTCGTAAATTGTAGTCTATCCTCTCTATACGTCATCTCACGGTTGTTTACAAAGGATTGTTTCTGACCAAAAGTAATGGTGATGTTATTTCTAGGGTGGTATGCTAACCATGCATCTAATAATGGCTGTGATTGGCTGTAATCTGTTTGGACTAAAAAGCTCACTTTTTCATTAACTGCTTTCCCAGCTAATATGAAGAATGAATTTCGAGAATTAAATGTATTTTCAGCATCTGAGCCCGAATCCTTATTATAGCTGTAAGTAGGTGTAATAAATCCACCTAAATTAAACTGATAATTCCCTTCGTTAAAAGAAAAGTTTAATCCACTTCCTAGATTAAAGCTAGCGTTATTTTTGTCTTCGCTTTCTTGCGCATTTACCAGTATGGCTATACAGGAAAATACAATTAGTAATGCTACTTTTTTCATGTCTCTATAAATTTGCTTCATTATTTTGTTATTCTATAAATTGGTAAATATGCTTCTATTGCTGTTTCAAGTACGCCAAAAGACACAAAACTGTTTGGTGCTTCGGGTTCTAAAACTTCGAGAATAATGTTTGACCTTCTCTGGTCTATATTTATTTTATAAGTTCCTTTTGGGAATTGTATATTCTTGGTTTCAATTTCTGTTTTTACTGTTTGGCGATTCATTTTTTCATATTTTTTTGAATCTCTTTTATATTCTGAAATCTTATATGTTTCTACTTCAATTCTTTGGTCTTCAATTAGTGTTTCAATGATTACACCTAGTGTTTTTAATTTTTTTACAATCTCTGTTTGATTTGCATCAACTAGATAAGCAATTGGTCTTTTTCTAACTAAATCTGCGTGAGACCTTAGTCCATCTCTAATCGTAACATCTAATTCTATAATCTCATTAGTATCCAAATCTATAGTTTCTATGGTTCTCTTTTCAATTGTTTTTTTACTTGTAACAACGATATCATTTTGCTGTTCCGTAGCTTTTTTTATTTCCTTTTTCACTAACATACTATTAATACTCGCCGTCTCTAAATAGGATATTGCTAGTAAAAACGTGGTATGTATTCGTCTTTTAAAAGACGTTCTGCCAATACCAACACCTCTAATTTCAAATAAGGTTGAAATTGTGTTGGTTAACGCATAGTTAGTTGCGCTTGATCGTGCATTTGTTGACCCTTGATTAAAGTGAATTTCGCCCCCAAATTTTCCAGTAGAAATATAGTCATGGTGTTTTAACCCATTCTTGTCTAGTGTTTGTCTCGCATTTTCAACAAACAGAGTATCAGTAAGGATTCTCAAGTTTTTAGGTACGTTTAAATTTCCTGTATATAAAAACATCGCATCATAAAGCGAAGTAATCCCGAAATCGCTAAATTGAGCAAAATCCTTACGATAAGGTCTATATTCATGAAAATCTAAACCAACTTCAGGATTAAAATTTGTGAACGCTTGTTTAAGCGATACACTTTCTTGTGCCATTAATTTGGTTTGATCTCTATTTAAATCCAATCCATTGGCTGCATAGCGATCTTGTTCTAAATAACCATCAATATTCGCCATGGGTACCATCGCAATTTCCACAGTGTTTAAAAGTGCACTATACTTTGGGTTATTTAAAAGTTGGTGAAGTAGGTAAAGCATACCTTCCGAACTGGCAGGCTCATTACCATGTAAACCACCTTGCATCCAAACTTTAATTTTTTCATCGGAATTTGTTGCGGTTAAATGCACCAACGGAATTTTTTTTCCTTTTTGACTTTCACCAATAAAGCTTAGCTTTATTACATTTGCATGCTGCGCTACTAGAGCATTTAAAAACACCATCAATTCTTCATAATCTGTAAAACCTTTTTTCTTTTGAAGTGCAGGTGTTATATTTTCTAAAGCTTCGTACTCTGGAAAAAATGACTTTGTTACTTTTTTAGATTGCGGATTTAACTGCGCAAAAGCCATAGCTGAACAAAAGAAGGTTAATATGAAGATTAGTTTATAATTCATCTTTAAAATGCAAATGTTAGCATGATTCTGGCCAAGTGTTCGTTACCTGGAATAGCTACACCATCGTTATTATTAATTCCTAAACCACCATCAATATAAGTCCAATCAGCTTGAATTTTAGCGCCATAATTTCGAGATAAATATTTGCTAATGCCAATAGTATAATAATTTGGTCGGTTATAGAATGTGGCATTATTTAAAAATGAATGGTCATCTGCTTTTAAGTGGGTATAACGTGCATCGATAGAAATACCATTCTTAAACAAATAACCAGCTTGAAAATTGTAAGCTTCCCCTAACATCATTCGTCCTTTTACATAATTCTGTATATCTTGAATACCATTAACATCAAATGTTGTTGATGTAGAACCATCATTTCTAACACGTTGTGTTATATCACTTGGAACACTTGCAGTAGTTTTAACGTATTCACCAAGCACTGAAAACCCTTGATATTTAAAAAGAAAATCAACGCCATATTTTGTGTAGTCTGGTAATGATTCAAGATCATTTGTATCTAGATAAATAATAGCACCACTTTCGCGACCACGTCTACTACTCATGCCATTATTATGACTAAAATTTGCACCAATGACTAGTTTTGGAGAGAGTTCTCTTACTATATCAGCCTGTCTAAATTGACCAAAATTAGTAAAAAGTCCAAATGGTAAATAATCTATTCTTCCTCCAACTTTTAATCCACCATGATCCTTTTCCAGAACATTACCACCATCTCCATTTGTTAAAACAAAATATGGTTTTAAATAAGACCCTTTTCCAGCTCTAAAACTTCCTTCTAAAAATAACCCAAACTCTCTAATACTTGCAAATGCAGAAGTTACTCGACTTCGTTCCACTAACTGAAGTGTGTTAGATAGCATAAATAACTCACGGTTATCTGTAAATGTTGACCTTTGCCCAAATGTTGCTTTAATTCGATTAGTGATGTCATAAGATACAAAAGCATCTAAAAGGAAATTATTGGTAGACGCATCACCAGCTTCAGAGGTTCCACTTAAGTCAAATGCGAATCTGTATTTAAATCGCTCATTCTTTAATTTACCGTCAAAACGTAACCTAATTCGACGCATTCTAAAGCGGTTTTGAGTACTGTTTTCATCAACGTCTGTATAGGTTTTTGTCTCCATATAAGGTTGTAAATAACCCGTTATTCTCATTGGATAACCATCATTAGTACTAAAATTTAGTCCTTCACCAAATTTATAGGTTTCTAATTTTACCTCTTGCCCTTTAGCAGTTATGCTTAGAAAAACAAATACACAAAGACTCGTTATTTTAAATACTTTCATACTTCTATAATTAATACTATTATTCAAAATTTCCTTTTACAACAATGTTTCCATTTTTCATCATTTGTTGTCCTTTTGCAAATACATCTAAGAGTTTTAAATCTTCGGTAAAGCAGCACAAATCTGCATCGCAACCAACTTCTATTTTCCCTTTATGTTTAAGTCCTAGATTTCGGGCTGGATTTGTAGTAATTAATTTGAATGCTTCTGAAATTGAAATGCCTCCTTCTTTAATCAACAAAACCACTTCTTCAAGATTTTTATCAATTGGTGCTTTTCTAACTCCAATAGCTTTACCAGCATCATCAAATTTGGTTAAACCTGCGTTTCCGTCTGTACTAAAAGTCATATTGTCCATACTCACACCACTTTCAAGCGCATATAAAACCGATTTATATGGGTCAGTATATTTAGATGCACCAGTAGTAATATCAATCATACCACCAAGTTTTGCAAACTCTATAGCTTGGTCAAATAGTTCTTTTGTGCGACCAACGTGTGTTGGTGATATATGTTCTATTGGGAATTTATAATCGTTTACCAACTCGAAAAGCACATCCATTTTTGTGTCTAAATTCCCAAGATGTACGTGAAGGATACCTTTTTTATTTCCTATAAAACCACCAACTCTTACATCGCGTAATTTTCGAACTAATTCTAATGCTGTTGGGTAAGATGATCGTATATCACTTATGGCTATTTTACAACCCAAAACCTTATCTATAAATATCATGTCGCTTTGAATTGAATCTGTAATTGTTACAGAATCTAATCCGTAATAACCACAAAACATATATGCAGAAATACCTTCGACTTCCAAAGATTTTGCTTTTGCATAAAGCGATTTGATGTTTCTTATAGTGCCATCAGTTCCCAATAAACCTAATACAGTTGTGGTTCCACAAGCAATGAGTTCGCTTAAATTAATCTCGGGCGTCATAGATGAAAATCCATCCTTTCCGCCTGCTCCTATAATATGAATATGTTGGTCTATTAAACCTGGTGTGACTATTTTTCCTTTAGCATTAAAAACTTCCGCTTCATTTTTATAAACATCTAAATTATCTGCAATAGCAACAATTTTATTACCAGCAATTAAAATGTCTTTTTTACCTAAATATTTAGGTGTATATAGTTCTGTATTTTGTATTAATTTAATCATATAGTTATATAAAATGATAGATTAACATTACCACTAATGCTACTACCAATGGAATGATGTTGCGCTTTACAATAGCTATTGTTGATACTTTAGCAATTTCTGCAGTTGCGATAATAACTCCAGCTATTGGTGAAACCGTTCGTCCCATTGAAGCTGAAAGTTGCATTGGTAATATAATAGATGTGCTCTCTACACCCAATTTGTTAGCAATTTTTGGGACTAATGGGCCAAATGCAAAGAATGAGGCATTACCACTTCCCATAAGCATTGACGCGATAAAAATCATGACCGTCATTACAACACCAATACCAATTGCACCAAGACCAAGATTTTGAGCGAGATCTAACAAACCATTTATAAAACCAAGACTTATTAAGCCTTTTGCAAAAATATCAGCAGTTATAATTAAGGTCACAACGGTTTTAAAAATGTTTCCCATTCCGTTCCAAAATGTTTTAAGTGAATCGAAAACTGTTTTTATATTTTTGGTTCTAACTAGTTCGTATATCAATGCGACAAACAAACTGATGAACATTGCTGTTGTGGTATCTAATGAAATCGGTACACTAAAAATGCTGAAGATTTTTGAAAAACCAATTAATAAAATAATAGGCAGAACAGGAATTAGTGCATAAATTAATGGTGCATTTAATTCAATTTCTTTGGTTTCTTCTATTTCTTTTTCAAAACCATTTTTTTTATCATAATAACGATTTACAAAGTAATAGGTAATCATCATTACAATACTTAATGGCCAAACGAGAGGAATTTGATAATTTAAGAAGAAGAGGATTGTATCAACACTTGCTATATTTGTTGCACTTGCGGTAATAGCTGATGCTGGACCAATGCCAAAGGCTGTGGTTGCTGTAATTACTGAAACGGCAGATAATCTGCTAACACCTAAATTTACTAAAATTGGAAACATGGATGCCATCAAAAGCAATCCTAATCCTGCTGCAGATGGTATGGCTGCAAATAACAATTGCCCTATTGGAATGACTAATGATGCTGCTAAGTAAGGTTTCTTTTTAAAAAATTTGAGCGGTTTCATCGCAACATATACTAAAGCATTAGAAGCACCTATTTTATCTATATAGGCTACAAAGCCACCAATTGCCATAATCATTAAGCCTACGCCAGCATTGGTTTTGCTAAAAGACTCTTTTATATATCTAAACAAATCAAAGCCTGAGAAACCAGTTGGATCTTTAAGCGTTGGTAAATTATAATTTAAAACTTGAGCAATGATCAGCATTAACAACCCAGACACTAACAATACAGCATGTGGATTGTACTTTTTAAGTAAAAGTCTTCCAGCAACTATTATAAATAATAGTGATATTATGGCTCCTAAATAACTCATTAACTGGTTTTAAAATGAAGTTCCATCTAATTTGGTTCCTGGTGAAAATAAATCACCATTAGCTTCTGGAATTCCTGCATGTTGTACAAAATCTCCTGTAAGGTCTGGATTTCTTGTATAAGATTCATCTGGATTTCCAGATAATGCAGAATTATCAAAAGTGAGCACTACATTTCCTGAAGTATCAGCAAGCGTCATCACATCACCTGAATTGGTTATGTTTAATAACCCTTCAGAAGCTATTTGCACTAATGCGCCTCCAAAACTTCCTGTTGGTGTTCCTCCTCCAAAAAGAACTAAAACTCCATTTGGTGCTAATATTGTTCCTGATGGAAATGTATGTCTTAAACTAGAAGCATCAGACACAGTATAACCGCTTAAGTCTAATTCTGGACCAGAGTTGTAAAATTCTATAAATTCGTCTTCATTAGGATCACGAGTTCCATCTGCATTAGCATCACCTGCTAAGTCTCCAGCTGGATCGTAAAGCACTTCATTAATCATAAACCCTAACCATGGGCAACCATTGTTATCTACTTCACCAGCTTCATTTGGACATAAATCGTTTGCATCTAATACACCATCACCATCACTATCAGAGTCATCGTCTAAAACAGAAATTGTAATTTCTGTCTCTGAAAGCAGAATTACATTTTGCACATTTCCAACACTTACAATAAGTGTTTCTGCACCTTCAACTGTGTTATCTTGCAACCCTGTGAGGGTTACGCTTCCCAAAGTAGTACCAGCACTAATTGTAATTTCAGAAGCACTTACTGAATAATCACTTGATTGTGTTGCAGTACCTGAGATTGAAAGTGGAATTACCAATTGTTGCGTTGCAGCAGAATTAAGAATTGCAGAAAGAGTAATTGTTCCACTAGCTTCACTAAGATTTGTATCGCTAGCAGATAATTCTAATGCTGGTAAGATATCTTCCGTATCGCAAGAAGCAAAACAAAATACTATACCAAAAACAAAAATTGCTTTTTTAAAGAAGTGATAAGATTTCATGTATGAGAAGTATTAAGATTAAACAATAGAGCATTTTAAGAAAATATAAAATGCTCTATTGTTTTTATGTTATTTACCTAATTATTATTTTTTTAGTGCTTGTATAATTGTTTTGAGAAACTTTTAAAAAGTATATTCCAGCATTTAATGCAGAAACATTTAGTTTATTATTAATCAGTGTTGAATTACTAATTAGTTGTCCTAAAACATCAAATACAACAACTTTAATAGTTCCAGAATTTTTACTTACGATATTTACATAACCGTTTGTTATCGGGTTAGGATAAATATTAAAACTATTTGCGATAAATTGATCAACTGATAATGTTGAACCATCTACTAATTCTCCTGGTGAAAAGAGCAAACTAGCATTGGCATCAGTATGTAATGTAAAACTACCTGTAAAGTCTGGTGATCTTGTAACTGATTGATTTAAACCATGATTTATTCCTGTAACAGTACTATCATATAGTAAAACAACATCTCCACTTGGGTTTTCAATAGTGATTACATCTCCGCCATTAGTTAAATTCAATTCTCCTTCCGATGCTGTTTGAACTATTGAACCTCCAAAACTTCCAGTTGGTGATCCTCCTCCAAAAACTACTAACATATTGTTTGCTGGAATTATAGTTGAAGCAGGAAATGTATGTCTTAAGGCAGCTCCATCAGAAACTGTGTAACCACTTATATCAAGAGTTGCATTAGAATTATTATAAAACTCTATAAACTCATCTTGTAATGCATCTCTAACACCATCGCCATTTGCATCACCTGTTATGTCAGTAGCAGGATCATAATGTACTTCATTAATAATTAATGGTATACAACCTGGACTTTCAATATCTACAGATAAATCACAAACACCGCCATCTCCAGTATCACTCACTGAAACTGTTATATCTGTTCCTTCAGTTATCCCTGTAATCGTAATAGTACCTGAAGCAACCAAACTTGGGTCATCACCACCAACAGACCCTGCTGTTGAGGCAATTACAAATGTATTACCATTATCACCTCCAGAAAAATCTATTGAGGCTGTATAGGTATCATCTGTAGCTCCAGATAAAGTAGTGTTACAACTAACAGAGGTTGCTACTAAAACAGTGGTGCAAGTTGCTCCAGTAGGTGTCCATCCAGAACCAGAACCTAAAGGGTAATTTCCTCCTAAAGTATTAAAATAGGCTTCTAGACTTGTAGCCCCAGCCGTTTGGCAAGAAGTATTGACATCTAAATCATCTTCTGCGGTAATTACCCAATCCGAAGGATTCCAAGTACCTAAATCTGGATTTGACAATCTAGTCGCAACGGCATCATTATGATTCCAATTAGAATCAGTATCAAGATCTGCATCTGTTTCAGTTTTTCCAAATTGACTTACAACAACGCCGTTTAACACAATTTGATAACCATCATCACCATTTGTAGAGGTGGTAGTTCCAACGGTATTGGAAGCGTTAAATGTTGTTGATGGAAATTCAGCTTCCATCAATGCAATATCTCGCACGATATAAACAAAAGAGTCTGTAACGGTACCTAAAGCAGAAATATCTATTTGATTAGCTGCCCAAGGTGCACCATTGTTCATGTAGTTTAATATAACTTCATCATCAGCTGTATTTTGTGTGGTATCAGCTCCAAAATTGGCAAAATTGACCGTGCCATCAACATACAGCTCAACGGTTTTAACGTAAGGGGCAGCACAACCAGTCTCGATAATTTTGGTGATTGTCACGTTTTGGGCAAACCCACCAAATGAAATTAATAAAAACAAAATGTAAATTTTTTTCATAATAATTAGTTTTAGTTTAATTAGACACTAAAGTAAAACTAGATTAAAAAGAAATAAGATACCAGTTAACTAAAAAAAAAAATACCAATTAGCATTGTGAATTATAATAATTTGACCATCTTGTTTACTTTTTCTTTTATAATATTTGGTTTTACAGACGAATAACCTATAATTAAACCTTTAAGTTTAGGTTTGCCAACATAACATTTACTTAGTGAAAACACGGTTATATTTTGTTTTTTTAATGCTTCAATAATTTTTTTTTCGTCTTCCACAGAAACATAATTTTTAAATAATGCTAAAACATGAAAACTAGAAAAAGACTTGTTTTGTATGTACATGTTTTTACTTTTTTCATTGAATAATGAAATAAATAAATCATGCCGTGTTTTAGCAACATCAATACTATTATTTATGTGTTGAAATAAATAATTCTTTTCAATAAATTGATTCATAACTACCTGAATTGAAGGTGTAACAAATCTGTGTGAATGCTCTTGGATTGCAGCAACTGTATTCACTAAATATTTTGGAACAATCATGTACCCTAGACGTATAGAGGGATGCAATAATCTATTAAATGTTCCCATATAAATAGTTCTATCTTCAGCATCTAAACTAAAAATAGTTGGAATACTTTCAACAGCATTAGCAATTTCATTCTCATAGTCGTTTTCAATAATTAAGGATTTATTTTTTGCTGCCCAATTCAATACTTCATGCCTTCTTTTTAAACTCATTTTTGTCCCTAAAGGGTAATGATTTGATGGTGTAATATGTGCAACTTTAACCTGTTTTTTTATAGTATTCATTTGAGCAATATCAATCCCCTCATTATCTAAATCTATAGGAATTAAATTAGCTTCAGAACTTTTAAAAACCGAATGTACATTCGGAAAAAGAGGGTTTTCAATTACTACCGAATCATCTTTATCAATTAAAGTATTAGTGATAAGGTATAAAGATTGTAAAGAACCAGAAACAATAATTATTTGTTCATAGTCACATTTAATGTTTCTACTTACATTTAAATAATTTCGAATACTTTTTTTTAATTCTTCAATACCTGTAGAGTTTGAATACGATAAACCTGAAGATTTAATATGACGCCAATAAGCATCCAGAAGTTTTTTCCATTGATTTACAGGAAAGACATCTATTGGTGGTAACCCAGGACGAAAAGCTAAATTGCTATCATGTGGCCTGTTAAGTAGTGAAAAATTATTCAAATATGAAACACCTTTTTGTGAAATAGATGGATATAAACTTTTATTTATATATTTTTTATTGATTTCTATTTCACTATTTCTTGAACTATTATGGTTAACTCTATTTCCCGAACCAGCTTTAGACAAAATTAATTTTTCTAATTGTAATAATTCATATGCTTTATTTGTTGTTGTCCGAGATATTTCTAATTCTTGAGCCAAAATTCGTGTCGATGGTAATAACCAATCATGAGGTAACTCATTGTTTAAAATACATTGCTTAATAGAACGATAGAGTACAACATATTTATTGAAGGGTTTAATTTTTTCTTGATTAAGATATTCTTTATGTATTCTATTTATGGCAAATTTATAATTGGTATTCATAATTTGTAAAAATTGGTATTGTAAAAATAACTAAATAAAATCTTTATTAGCAAGATGAAGTCTCACAATCACGTCCTAAGGATACTTTTTATTCTAAGTATTTTATCTTCTTTCACATCCTGCTCTGATAACTCAGATAATTCAATTAATGGACCCGTAATACTAGACGAGTTTGTTACAGGAGGTGGTTATTTTGAATTTTCAGATTTTCAATCTTTAATTATTAAAACCTATTACCATATACCTATATATGTTACTAATAATACGCCAATTGTTTTCGTTTTTCATGGAGCCGGAAGAAATGCCAAAGATTATCGGGATGCCATGATAGCAAAATCAAATCAATTTAATTTTATTGTTATAGTGCCAGAGTTTTCAATAGCTAATTTTCCTGGTGGTGATGGTTATAATCTTGGGAATGTGTTTATCGATGGCGATAATCCTTCAATAGGCACATTGAATCCTGAAGAAGAATGGGCTTTTTCAGTAATAGAACCCTTATTCGACTTTATAAAGCAAAGCCTTAATAATTCTACACCTAAATATCATATTTTTGGACACTCTGCAGGAGGACAGTTTGCACATCGTTTTATGATGTTTAAGCCCAATGCTAGATTCGATAAAGTTCTATCTTCAGGTTCAGGATGGTATACAGTCTCAAATATGGATATTAATTTTCCATATGGTTTTAAAAATAGTCCACTAGAAGACAATTCTTTTGAAAATTTATTTGAAAAGCAATTAACAATACAAATAGGAGGGTTGGATAACGATCCAAATTCGTCTGGATTAAGACATAATCAATTTGTTGATGTACAAGGATTAAACCGCTTAGAAAGAGCCAATCATTTTTTTGATGAAGCTTTGCAATTATCTCAAGAATATAATTTAGAATTTAATTGGGATTTGTATATTAATGAAGGGAGAACTCATGATTATTTAACTGCTTCAGAAAGTGCAGCAAACTTAATTTTTAATTAATTGAAATATGAAATTAACGAAACAAAATATTGGGCTATTTCTTGGACCAATTATGTTTATTATTATATTAATTTTCTTTCATCCTGAAGGTCTAAATAAACCTGCAAATGCAGTTTTAGCTTCAGCAGCTTGGGTAGCTATTTGGTGGATTACTGAAGCTTTACATATTGCAATTACAGCACTATTACCTATAATACTATTTCCATTAAGCGGTGGTTTAGCATTAAAAGCAACAACTGCTTCATATGGGCATAAATATATTTTTCTCTTTTTTGGCGGTTTTGTATTAGCACTTGCTATTGAAAAATGGAATCTTCACAAGCGTATTGCTTTAACAATCATTAGAATTGTTGGCACGAATGTAGTTCACATTATTTTAGGTTTTATGATTGCTACCGCATTTTTGTCTATGTGGATTTCTAATACCGCAACTGCGGTTATGATTTTACCTATAGGAATTGCCATTGTTTTGCAACTAAAAGATAATCCTGATACTATTGAAGACGAAAACCAAATTTTTGGAAAAGCATTAATGCTAGCAATAGCATACAGCGCATCAATTGGAGGAATGGCTACTCTAATTGGCACACCACCAAATCTAGTTTTAGCAGGTATTGTACAGGAAAGTTATAGTGTAGAAATAACGTTTTCTCAATGGTTTATGTTTGGATTTCCTATCAGTCTTTTATTTCTGTTTTTATCGTGGTTATATCTTACAAAGGTTGCCTTTGAGTTTAAGCAGAAAGAATTTCCTGGCGGGAAAGATGAAATAAATAAACAATTAAAAAAACTAGGCAAAGTTTCTTTTGAAGAAAAAATGATTTTAGTGGTATTCATTTTAACTGCTTTTGCATGGATAAGTAGATCCTTTTTACTGCAAAAATTTATTCCAGAAATTGACGATACTATTATAGCAATGTGTTCTGCATTTCTCTTGTTCTTATTACCAAGTAAAGAAAAAGGAAATAGCCTTATGAATTGGAAAGATGCCGTAAAATTACCTTGGGATATACTCATACTATTTGGAGGTGGAATGGCTTTAGCATTAGGTTTTGAGTTGAGTGGATTAGCTTTATGGATTGGAAATCAGTTAATCGCATTAGAAACGTTCCCTTTAATTCTATTATTATTAATTTTAATTGCATCAGTTAATTTTTTAACGGAAATTACTTCAAATTTAGCAACTACAGCAATGTTACTTCCTGTGCTTGTTTCATTAGCCAATGCCATTGGAGTAAATCCTTACTTATTATTAGTAGGAGCAACAGTAGCAGCTTCGTGCGCTTTTATGTTACCTGTTGCAACTCCACCAAATGCGGTTGTTTTCGGGTCAGGTTATCTTAAAATTGAAGATATGATTAAAAAAGGGTTATGGATGAATATTTTATCCATCATTCTTTTAACCTTAATTGTTTATTATTTTTTACCTGTTATTTGGGAATTATAATCTAAAATATAGTTTTTATTAAATTTAAAAGGTTAAAATTAATAAAAACGGTTCTGTCGCATTAACTTCATTAAAGCTTAAAAATACAATTTTCACTACATTATTAAGCAACTAACGAACAGAATGTTTTGAACGAAGTAGAACAAGGATTAACGATTTGATTCTTTTTTAATTAGGATGTCTACTTCTATTCCCGAAAGGGATCATAAATCGTTTAAAGGACCTTATAATCCCTTTCCAACAGAAGTGGTATTATACCCCCGAGATGAAGGGTAGTTATTCGATAAAGTATGTTCTTCCCTCACTTGTTCCTGAACTATCATACAACGACCTTGAGATAAAAGAAGGTGCTACTGCATCCAATACTTTTCTTTCAATGGTAAATGGAACCTTTGAGGGTGATTTAGAAGAAACAAGGAGACCACTATTGGAGTACTGTAAGTTAGACACCTTCGCAACGGTCAAAATTCTGGAGAAACTACTGCAGGTATAAAACTGATTTTTAGAGAAAATTCTGGAAAATTTATTTTTTAGAATATTCCTCCCTTGAGGTTAAGGTGCAAAAAACGGATAAAGTGAGCCACCAGCGGCGGATTAAAGTGAGCATAGTAAAACGGACTAAAGTGAGCCACCCAGAGCGGGTGAAAGTGAGCCACTAAAAAGTTGATTCTATTTGTGAGTTACAAATAGTCTTTTTTTGAATAAAAAGATTATGGCAAACAACCAAATAGAGATGCGAAAAGTAAAGAAATTATTTAAATTATATACTGAAGGTGTTAGCAAACGCCAAATCAGTATTCAGTTAGGTCTATCACGGAATACTGTTGCTAAATACATTGCCTTTTTTCAGCGCTACAAGCTGACAAATTATGAAGTGTCAGCGATGACACTAGAGGAACTGCACAGGCTTTTTACCTCTGGACAAAAAAAGAAGAGCTCCCAGCAAAAAACCTTAGAGCAGTATTTCCCATATTTTGATAAGGAACTACGGAAAACAGGCGTTACCAAACAATTACTATGGGAAGAATACATCTCAAAACACCCCGAAGGTTTTAAGCTTTCCCAGTTTAGGTATTGTTACAGAGAGTGGTGTAAAGAGGTCTCTCCAGTGATGAATTTCACACATAAAGCTGGCGATAAACTATTTATTGATTTTACAGGAAAGAAGCTTACCATTGTAGATGAGCACACAGGAGAAATACAAGAATTAGAGGTTTTTGTATGCGTATTAGGCAGTAGTCAATTTACCTATGTAGAGGCCTGTGAGAGCCAAAAGAAAGAAGATTTTATACGTTGTACAGAAAATTCATTATGGAATTATGGAGGCGTTCCAAGTGCACTGGTTACAGATAATCTAAGAGCAGCAGTAACAAAAAGCAGCCGTTTTGAGCCTCTTGTTAATGAAACCTTTGCTGATTTTGCAGAGCATTACGAAACAGCAGTACTACCCACTAGAGCATATAAACCAAGAGACAAAGCTATCGTAGAGAATGCCGTCCGTATTATTTATACACGTGTTTTTACGCCTTTAAGGAATCAAACATTCCACAACAAAGCAGCACTTAATAAAGCTATTTTAACACTACTGGAACAGCACAATAAAATGTCTTTTAGAGGACGTGACTATTCCAGGTATTCATTGTTTGAAGATGTAGAAAAACACACACTTAAACCGCTTTCAGTAAAAAAGTATGAACTTAAACAATATGCAAAAGGAACCGTTCATAAAAACAGCCATATTTATTTAAATAAAGACAAGCATTACTATAGCGTTCCATATAAACACATTGGCAATAAAATTAAAATTATTTACTCCGATAGTCTTATAGAAATTTACCATAAACAAGTTCGTATTGCCCTGCACTCAAGAAACAAAAAGAAATACGGTTATACAACTACTAATTCAATCATCTAAAATTATTTATTATATTTAAAAAAAATAACCAATGAAAAAAAATGTTTTAGTCCTATTAATTTTATTAACCCCTATAAATATAGTTTTTTCTCAAACTAATAATCGAAC
>Ga0209195_1001049_pt1 | contig 19514 bp, 17 predicted proteins | sample COGITO_mtgs_1004_3_FD_184788 | JGI IMG/M metagenome (GOLD analysis project Ga0209195, IMG submission 184788) | Pelagic marine microbial communities from North Sea - COGITO_mtgs_100420 (SPAdes) (version 2) | ecosystem: Environmental > Aquatic > Marine > Epipelagic ...
ATCGTTAAGCAAAGATGGTTCAAAGCCCACCTAGTTACACGCCCGGGTGGCGAAATTGGTAGACGCAAGGGACTTAAAATCCCTCGGTGGCAACACCGTGTCGGTTCAAGTCCGACCCCGGGCACCACTATCTGAAATAGCACATCTTGCTATATTCTATTATTCCTTGCCAATCAATGACTTACGGTTGATCCGTTAGGCAATCTCTATAGTATTTATTGCCATAACTTCTCAGTAGTTAGCGTTCTTTTGCTAACAAATTGCTAACGCAATGCTAATGAGGATCAACCTTATGGCTACTATCAGAAAACTTCCCAGTAAACGCTGGCTGGCACATGTGCGTAAATACGGCCAGAACCTATCCAAGACATTTGATTCCAAAGTCCAAGCTCAATCTTGGGCGCTTGAAACGGAAGCCAATCTCGACCCCGAAGGGCTGGTAAAGGGTAAAACATTGGGGGATGCTTTCACACGCTACCGTGATGAAATATCCCCCACCAAAAAGAGTCATCGCAGTGAGTTTAACCGGCTCAATAAATTCCTCCGTGATCCCATTGCTCAAATACCCTTGATAGAAATACGGCAACACCATTTTGATGAGTGGATTAAAACCTCACTTACCAAAATCAAATCCAGTTCGGTTAACCGTGACCTTAATCTGTTGTCAGCTTTGTTTGAACAGGCCATACGTTGGCGCTGGGTTAAGGTAAACCCTATACGTGGTATCAGACGACCAAAGAACCCCCAACCGCGTGACAGGCGTATCTCTGACAAAGAGATAGAGAAGATACTTGATGCGCTGGGTTTTGATGGTCAAACCGTCACGACTACCCGTCATATCATTGCGGTAGCTTTTCTGTTTGCGCTGGAAAGTGCTATGAGGCAGGGGGAAATTTGGAAGCTTGATTGGGCTGATGTTTACCTAACCAAGAAGTTTGTTCGCCTCCATGAAACCAAAAACGGTACAAAGCGTGATGTACCGCTTTCTAAAGAAGCCGTGAGGCTTCTTACCCTGCTAAACCCTAAAGAGGAAGGCAAGGTATTCAAGTCTAATCAAGAAAGTAGTGGTGTGATATTTAGGCGAGCGCTTCAGCTTGCAAATATATCAGGGATGACATTTCATGATTCTAGACACGAAGGATTGACCCGTTTAGCCCGTAAAATCCCGATACTGGATTTAGCGCGTATGGTTGGACATCGTGACCCACGTAGCCTGATGATTTACTATAACCCAACGGCTGAAGAAATTGCCGAGCAGTTGGACTAACTCTCTACCATTCTCTTATCACGGAGCAACCCCAAATATTGCGAAGTGATTAAGTGAATGGTCAATACGAAGTGCCGTTTCTTTGAGGCGAGTAAGGGGAACTACGGATTGTCGTTCAAGCTGGTGCTTGAGCGCATAGTCAAGATAATTTTCCGCCAACGCAAAGCGCGTCAAAGCACTTTTATTTGATCCGTCATCTGGATCGAAGCCACTTAATTTATCCAGTGCGTCACGTTCATCGTCATCGAGCCGATCCCACCACACATCACGTAAAGCTTCACGGGAAATTTCTCCGACTTTTGCACCGCGTAATTTCGCCCCATCCGAGGACTGGATACCCACCTATATGGAATCCATTAACGGCACACAGGTTGTGGGTAGCTTTATTACTGATCCTGATGGTCTTACCGTAGGTAATATCAGTGCTACGACAGACCTAGAGGGCGATATACGCCTCTACCTCTCTAACCCCTTCAATGCGGTACAAGAAGCGTTGGTTGACGTTGAGAGAGGTATTATCTGCGCCAATTATGTATCTACTGTTGTTACCGGAGCCTTTATGACCCGTGTAACGGGTACAGATGAAGTCAGTACCGAGGGGTTGGATACGTATCTAGGGAGTGACCTAATAAAAGATAAAGTGATCTTCCTGAGTGACTGCAATTATGATCTTGCAGCGTGGCAGGAGTAAGCGCCATGTTTCCTGTTCGTGTAAATGTTGTATTGCTGAACGGGAAACACCCATTCCTCGTTATTTCTTCAAGGAGCATTGTTATGCCTTTGATGAAGTCACACTCTTCATTGAGTTTTATGTTGTTGGTATTCGTCTTTATATCAACGTCCTTTCTGAATCCCCGCCATTCTTGGAACGCCTTTCCGAATTAGCGTCCGACCACGCCCATTACTTTAGCCTTAACGACGATGAGCAGACCCACTATATGGCTATGGTGGCGCGATGGGTGTCTCTAAATAAACATAAAACTACGCATAGCTTAAGAGCTGTAGGTACTCACGAATAAATCCGCTCGACTTTTTCTGAAAGGGATTTCCCCCGCAGGGTCAGGAAGAGACTAACACGTTAACCACTCCATAAAGGCATTCCCCAATCTTCCGCGCTGCGCTTGTGCAGATGGGGTGATTCCCCTTGCCTTGATTTCGTCTGTTCCCGCGTTATCACTCGCTTTGCTCGCTCTTTTTCAGGGGTTTTTCAACCCCTGCGGGGGAATGTGGTTTTTAAACAACTAAGAGCGAGTACAGATTATGAAAGCAGACATCTACCAAGAAGTAACTAACAGCATTATCGAGGCACTGGAAAAAGTAAGTTTAGAAGATTACAACGCGCCGTTTGCACGTTTAACCGCTGAGCTATCGCCTATTAACCCTGTTACCGAAAAAGACTATCACGGTATCAATACCTTAATACTGTGGCTACAACAGCAAGCCAGTGGGTTTAAATCTAATGAATGGGGAACATTCAAGCAGTGGAAACAAAAAGGCGCTAACGTCAAGAAAGGCGAAAAGTCTTCAATGATTATTTTTTATAAGCGCGTTGAAAAAAAAGATGAAATTAAAGGAAGTGAAGAGCCAGAGTTTTATAATTGCTTAAAGTCTTACCGTGTATTCAATGCCGATCAGATAGAAGGATACGAGCCAACCATTACACGAGAAACCGGAGATTTTGGAACTGTAGAACGCATTGCTGAAATTGAGAAATTTGTTACTCATACTGGCGCAGTGATAAAAGAAGATCAAAATAGAGCTTCGTTTTCTCCTGTGGCTGATGAAATCAATATGCCCCCTAAAGATTTGTTTTTTGATAACGGGCAGAGTGCTACAGAAAATTACTACGCTGTATTGCTGCACGAGCTAACCCACTGGACGGGAGGCAAGAGCCGATTAGACAGGGAGCAAGTAGGACATAACACCGATGAAAAGAAATATGCTTTTGAGGAATTGATTGCCGAGCTAGGCAGTGCGTTTTTATGTTCTCACTTTCGCATTAAACAGCATGGACGTGATGACCATGCCACTTATATCAAGTCATGGTTACAAGCTTTGAAGAACGATAAGAAGTTTATTTTTAAAGCAGCTTCTCAAGCACAAAAAGCTACTGATTTTCTGCATGGGTTGAATCAAGACCAGTAACCAACACAGCCCCGTCCCCTGCGGGGCTGATACCCTCCCAAATTCGCGCCAGAATCAGGTATCCATCCTGATTCTGGCAAAGAAGGAAGCCTTCCTGACTTCCTCTAATTTCCAGCACTAGATTCTACCTGCTATGAGACAAAGTATTGCCTCAGACGCCAAAAGCATACGACTCCACACAGGTAATAGGGTTTTCCGTTGTTGATTCCTGTATTTTCCTTTATTCTCTCCTTCGGATACAGAGTGACGAGAGATATGACCGATCAAATATTGACCATCAAAGATGTTGCGATATACCTAAAACTCGCCGAAAAGACAGCCTACAAGCTGGCTGCCGAAGGCAAGTTGCCAGGCTTCAAAGTGGGTGGTAGCTGGCGCTTTAAACAGGCTGATATAGAAAGCTGGATAGAAGATCGAAAAAACGACAAGCAAAACTAGGAATGCTATAGCGTGCTATTAGATAACAAAAATAACGGGTATGTGGGTAATGAGCTGAAAAGGTGCTCATTCGAGGGGGCTAAGCTATCGGTGCTTTCTAGCCTCTTTACCCTGTATGGGTTCGCTTCACTCAAAAAGGAATTGTCCAAGCTACACAATGCCCGTTTGTTCCTTACTGATTGGCAAGGCCAGCAAAGTCTTCAGTCCATTGTGGGGAATGAACAAGAAGTCAGGCTTATAAACCAATTGGATCAAAAGCGCGTTGCCGCTGAATGCGCTAAGTGGTTAACAGGCAAAGTCAATGTAAAGGCCAGCAAGAAGCCGCAGGCCGCACAAAACTTAATACACCTCCAGTCAGCAGATAACAGTTTTGCCATTCATGGCAGTGCCACTCTATCGCCCACAGGGCTTGGTGATATCCGTTCTGACGGTCTTCAAATGAATACGGGTATCTCCGATGCTGAGACGACTAAACAATTAATAGCGTGGTTTGATGGCATATGGGCTGACGAAACAAGCGCGAAAGATATAAAAGCAGAGTTAATCGAAAAGCTTGATTTTATCGCGGCTGACCAGCCTGCCAACTTTATCTATTTCCTTACGCTCTACAATATATTTAAAGACTTCCTCGAAGACATCGATGAAGAAAACATCATCAAAAGCAAAACAGGATTTAAAGATACTATCGTTTGGAACAAACTCTACAAGTTCCAAAAGGATGGCGTGTTAGGGGCGATTGATAAGCTGGAAAAGCACAACGGCTGCATCATCGCCGATAGTGTCGGCTTGGGTAAAACCTTTGAAGCTCTAGCCGTTATCAAATATTACGAGCTGCGCAATGATCGCGTATTAGTTCTCTGCCCTAAAAAGCTACGTGATAACTGGACAGTCTACACAATAAACGACAAGCGCAACCTGCTTGCAACTGACCGCTTTAATTATGACGTTCTCAATCATACCGACTTGAGTCGCGCCAAAGGTCTTTCGGGTGAGATAAACCTTGAAACACTCAATTGGGGTAACTACGACCTTATTGTGATAGATGAATCTCATAACTTCCGCAACAACCCCAATAAGGCTGAAGGAAAGACGCGCTATGAGCGGTTACTAGACGATATCATCCGTTCAGGCGTTAAAACCAAAGTACTAATGCTCTCCGCCACGCCCGTTAATAACCGCATGAATGATCTGAAAAATCAGGTCGCGTTTATTACCGAAGGGCGAGATGATGCGTTTGTGGATATTGGCATCAAGAACATCGATAGCACTTTGCGTCTTGCGCAAAAGCAATTTAACCAATGGGCAAAAGAACCAGCAGAAAGCCGCACCACAGCAACCCTGCTCGATAGCATGAGCTTTGACTACTTTAAACTGCTAGATATAGTCACCATCGCTCGCTCACGTAAGCATATCGAGAAATACTACGGCACAGCCGATATTGGTAAATTTCCTAAACGGTTGCCGCCAAAGAATGTTTATGCAGATATCGATCTCTCTGATGAATTTCCACCACTCAAAGAAGTTAATAAGACAATCAGACGTTTGTCACTGGCAGGTTACTCACCATTAAAATTCGTGCGTAATGACCTTAAAGACGAATACGCACGTCGCTACGACAAGGCTGTTGGTGACGGGAAAGGTGTATTCAAACAAGTTGACCGCGAAGAGAGTTTGATCCACCTCATGCGCGTTAACCTACTCAAACGCATGGAAAGCTCAATTCACTCATTTACGCTAACAGCAACAAAACTGGCCAATCAGGTCGAAAACTTATTGGCCAAAATAGATGCCCATGAAAGTGATGAGCTGTTCGAACTAAACATCGAAGAAATTGAAGACATAGAACTCAATGCGCCAGAGCTTGAGCCCTACATGCTCGGCAACAAAACCAAAGTATTGATTCAGGATATGGACTTGATCCGCTTCCGTCAGGAGCTTGAAGCAGATCGTGTATTACTGGAAAGCATTGTTAACGATGCCAAACGAGTAACGGCAGCCAGAGATGCCAAGCTTGAAAAACTCAAGCAGGCAATTAAAGCAAAGATCGCTTCACCATTAAATCCTAACAACAAAAAGGTCATTATCTTTACCGCGTTTGCCGATACCGCTCAGTACCTATATGCCCATCTTGTTGAGTGGGCACAAAAAGAGTTAGGCATTCATAGCGCACTAATAACGGGTGGCGGCTCCAACAAAACCACATTGTCGGGCGTAGGCTCTGATTTGAACAATCTGCTTACCGCCTTTTCCCCCATATCCAAAGAGCGGGATAAAATTGCGCCAGACGCAGTAGATGAAATTGATTTATTAATTGCCACAGACTGTATCAGTGAAGGTCAAAACCTTCAGGATTGCGATACGCTTATAAACTACGATATTCATTGGAACCCTGTGCGTATTATTCAGCGTTTTGGGCGAGTAGATCGGCTTGGGTCAAAGAATACTCAGATTCAGTTAATCAACTTCTGGCCAAACATGGAGCTGGATGAATATATTAACCTAGAGGCCAGAGTATCAGGCCGTATGGTACTGCTCGATATCTCCGCCACGGGCGAAGAGAATGTGATTGACGAAAATTCGACGGAAATGAACGATCTCGAATATCGTCGCAAGCAATTACAGCAGCTTAAAGATGCAGTGGTTGATTTGGAAGACATGGCGGGTGGCGTAGCGATTACCGACCTCACGCTAAACGACTTCCGTATGGACTTGTCGGATTACATGAATAAAGATCATCGCAAGAACATGGCAAGGCTGGAGCAAGCGCCATACGGCCTATATTCGGTCGTCCCGTTGGATGAAGATTTAAAGAACGATGGTATTACACAAGGTGTTGTCTTCTGCTTGAAGAATATTCGACAAGGAAAAGAAGCGGTACAAGTCGATGATAACTACCCACTAGCACCATACTTCCTTGTCTATGTTTCGGATGACGCAGTAGTAGAGCTGAATTTTACGCAGAGCAAAAAAGTGCTCGACCTACTCAAGCGACAAGCGTTCATTCATAGTGAAGTGGAAGAAGATTGCGTTGAATTAATAAACACCAAGACAAAGAATGGTCGCAATCTTGAGCACTACCAACACTTGCTTGCTGTAGCGGTGGATAGCATCGCAGGAAAAAGCGAAGAAAAAGGCGTCGAAAGCTTGTTCACTAAAGGTGGCACTGTGCTCACCGCCACCAGTAGCCAAGGCATAGAAGATTTTGCTGTTGTTTCCTATCTTATGTTAGTGGATACGGAGGAAGCGTGCGGATGACAACCGAAGCCCAGCCTCTTCAATCCATTAACTTTGAAGATTTTCTTGATCTGTTAGCGGTTCCGAAAGCATGCGAGATAAATAAGCCCATCTTCAAGAAAATGTTTTTAGATGCCAACGATGGAAAAAAAGCGATACTCGATGCCGCAGATAAAAAGGCACTAAAAGACGATATTGATAAAATACGTTGGCTCTACACTCTAAAGCCCAACACAATCAACATTGCACCTTATAAAGACCAAGAACGCGAATATCCAGAAATCGCGATACTGCATATCGAGCTTGCACAATCAGAAAGGCTCAAGCGAATAGCACACTTTATCAATCGAGCTATTCCGTACCCGCTGGTAATGCTGTTTACCTGTGAAACAGATGGCGCGCAAGACCTAGCGCTAGTGTTAGCCGATAAACGTATCAATCAGGCAGATAAAGAAAAGTGGGTGATTGAAGACAGCATACACACAGGCTGGATAACCCTAACTTCAGTAAGCTCAGCGGAATACGAGTTTTTTGAAAGCCTTAAAATAAGCAAGTTACCGTTTACAAATTTCTTCGCGCTATATCAAGCATTGATTGAGCGAGTGGTCGCCGTTAAATGTGCTGAACACAGTGGTATTTTTTCTATTGAAAAGGCTGCTACTTCAAGTCAAAAAACATCAAGCACCGCACGACTAGATAAGTTACGCGAGCTTGAACGACTGGGAGCACAGCGTTCAGAAATATCGAACAAGCTGAAAAAAGAAAAACAAATGGGTAAGCAGGTTGAACTGAATACTCAGATCAAAAAGATTAACGATGAGATTGCCAATATCCAAGGCAGTCTTTAGAAAATTATATTAAGATAGAGAATTGAATATTGGGAATGGCCGAAATTATGAATGAGAGCAAAATGAAAAACGTAGAGTTAGAAGACGGTCAAAGCGCCGACATCGTATCTGATAATATCGAAAAAATGAAAGAACTATTCCCTGATGCATTTTCAGAGGCAGGCGTTAATTTCGAAACTTTACGCCAACTACTAGGTGATGAAACAGTTTTGGAAGAAGGTGAAGAAAAGTATGGTCTGAGCTGGCATGGTAAAAAGAAAGCGCGGCAGATTGCGCTAACACCTTCAGCAGGTACATTGTTGCCATGTCCTAAAGAAAGTGTCGATTGGGATACAACTAAAAACCTTTTTATCGAAGGGGATAACCTTGAAGTATTGAAGCTCTTACAAAAGAGCTATGCCAATAAGGTAAAGATGATCTATATCGATCCGCCATACAACACTGGAAAAGAATTTATTTATCCAGACCGTTTTCAGGAGAATTTAGATACATATCTTAAATATACAGAGCAAGTTGACGATGAAGGGGTGAAGTTTTCTTCTAATACTGAGACAGCTGGGAGAAAACATTCAAACTGGATGGGTATGATGTATCCAAGACTAAAACTTGCAAAGACTCTTCTTAGAGAAGATGGGCTTATCTTTATCTCGATTGACGATAACGAGTATCACAATTTGAAACTTATATGTGATGAAATATTTGGAGGCGAGAGATTTGTTGGATCTATTGCTTGGAAGAATAAGTATGGCGCAGGAGCCAAGACAAAAGGCTTTATCGAAGTACATGAATACATTCTTTGTTATTCAAAATCCGATTTGATGAATATTTCCTCTAAGCTATCTGAAGATCAGAAAAGCACCTACAGTAAGAAGGATGAAAAATATAAATCAAGAGGGGGATATTTTACACAGCCTCTGATGACGACGAGTATGGATGATAGGAAAAATCTACAGTACGAAATTGAATATAATGGAGAGGTGATAAAACCTAAAAAACAATGGGTTTGGGGTAAAGAACGATTGCTTAAGTCTATAGAAAATGACGAAGTAGTTTTTAAGAAGAAGCCTGATGGTTCTTATAGTGTTAGATATAAAGTTTATCTGATCGATGAGCAGGGTAAAGAAAGAAAGGGCAAGCCACTGTCTCTTCTGAATGGGCCTTTCAACCAAGAAGGAACTAGGGAAGTTGAGGAATTACTTGGCCCTGATATTTTTAGTTTTCCGAAACCTTCGTCGTTAATCGAATTCTTTTTTGGGTTTGAAGTAAACGATGAGCCGGATAATTCTGGCATCTATTTGGACTTCTTTTCGGGTTCTTGTTCATCTGCTCAAGCAATAGCCAATCTGAACCTGAGTGATAATGGGTCGAGAAGGTACATTATGGTTCAACTTCCAGAATTAATTGACGAGAAATCCACGGCATTCAAAAAAGGGTTTAGAACAATTTCTGAAGTCGCTAAAGCGCGATTGCAGGCCTTAAATGATAAGTATGAATCTCATGATGTAGATTTGGGTTTTAAGGTTCTTAAGCTTTCGAACTCAAATATTCAAACATGGAACCCAGACCGAACAGACCTTGAAGAAAGTCTTTTGTCTCACGAGGAGCACTTAATCGAAGGTAGAACTGAACAAGATGTGCTCTATGAACTGCTTTTAAAACGTGGCGTTGACCTTGCTGTGCCAATAGAAAACCGCGAGGTGTCTGGTAAAATCATCTATAGCATTGGTTACGGTGTTCTATTTGCTTGCCTTGATGAATCGATTGCCAAAGATCAAGTTGAAGATATCGCACAGGCGATTGTTGCTTGGTATAGCGAGCTTGTACCAAGTTCTGATACCCATGTTTTCTTCCGCGATAGCGCCTTCCGAGACGATGTTTCAAAAACCAACATGGCCGCGATTCTAGTGCAGAATGGCATCACCCATGTTCGCAGCTTATAGGGAGATAAAACAATGAAGCTGCATTTTGAAGATGATCTGGATTACCAGAAAGCTGCCATTGATTCAGTCGTTAACCTGTTTAAAGGGCAGGAAATTTCTCGCTCCGAATTTACTGTTACCTTTCAACCAGATTCCAGCCCAAACTTCTCACTGGGCATGGAAGAAAGCCAGCTTGGTATTGGTAATAGACTGTTATTGGTCGATGAAGAAATTGAAGAAAACCTTCGCAGGACTCAGTTAACGAATGGCTTGCGCCCCTCAGAAAAGCTCGCCAGCGGTGATTTTACCGTAGAGATGGAAACGGGGACGGGTAAAACCTACGTTTACCTTCGTACCATATTTGAACTGAATAAAAACTATGGCTTTACTAAGTTTGTGATTGTGGTGCCATCCGTTGCCATTAAAGAAGGTACTTACAAAACCCTACAAATCACTCAAGAACACTTTGAAGGCTTGTACCCCAAGGCCAAGGGTTATGAATACTTTCTCTATAATTCGTCAAAGCTTGGTCAGGTGCGTAATTTTGCAACCAGCTCCAATATCCAAATTATGGTGACTACGGTCGGTGCCATTAATAAAAAGGATGTAAATAACCTCTATAAAGAAAACGAGAATACAGGTGGCGAAAAGCCTATTGATCTTGTTCGCGCCACTAATCCGATCATTATTGTGGATGAGCCACAAAGTGTTGATGGTGGCTTAACGGGTAAAGGGAAGGAAGCGCTAACTGCAATGAATCCGCTTTGTACCTTGCGATATTCCGCTACCCATATCGACAAACACCATATGGCTTTTCGCCTCGACGCGGTGGATGCCTATGAACGTGGCTTAGTGAAACAAATTGAAGTGGCCTCGTTGCAAATTGATAGCGGTAACAACAAGCCCTACATCCGTTTGGAGTCCACCAGTAACAAAAAAGGTTCAATCACCGCCAAGGTCGAAATTGATGTTCAGCGCGGCAAAAATATTAAGCGTGAGTTTTTAACTGTTGAAGATGGTGATGATCTTGAGCAGATAACCAATCGTTCGATCTATGAGAACATGCAAATCGGCACTATTACCTGTGGTAAAGGCAATGAGTCTATCGAAATAAAGGGTAACGGTTTTGATCAAACTCTTAAAGTTGGTGAAGCCATTGGAGGTGTAGACCCAGATGAAATTAAGCGCCTAATGATCCGCCGAACGATCAAAGAGCATTTTGACAAAGAGCTGACCTTTGCCGCCAACAAGCAGCCCATCAAAGTATTGAGCCTCTTCTTTATTGATAGTGTTGAGCACTACCGCCAATATGATGAAGACGGTAATATTGTTCTTGGAAAATATGCCAAGATGTTTGAGGAAGAATATCGCAAACTGGCCAAGTCGGCTGATTATCAAAGTCTTTTTAAAGAAATTGATTTGGATACTGATGCCTCTGAAGTTCACAACGGTTATTTCTCTATCGACAAAAAAGGGAAATCAGTAGAAACAGCAGAAAACAATCAGGCAGGCCGTGATAACGCAGAGCGCGCATACAGCTTGATTATGAAGGAAAAAGAAAAACTCTTAAGTTTTGATACCAAACTGAAATTCATCTTTTCTCACTCAGCCCTGAAAGAAGGCTGGGATAACCCCAATGTGTTCCAGATATGTACCCTACGTGATATGGGCAGCGAGCGAGAACGCCGTCAGACGCTTGGGCGTGGGTTACGTTTATGCGTAGATCAAAGTGGCATGCGCTTGCGTGGCAATGAGATTAATACACTGACCGTAATCGCTACTGAAAACTACGAAAAGTTTGCTGAAAACCTGCAAAAAGAGATCGAGCAAGATACGGGTATACGGTTCGGTATTGTTGAAGAGCACCAGTTTGCCGATATCAGAGTCATATCAGATACAGGTGAACCGCAAGCGCTTGGCTTTGAGCAATCTAAAAAGGTTTGGCAATTTCTCAGAGACGAGAACTTCGTTGATGCCAAAGGCAAGGTTCAAGATACACTCCGAGCAGCATTAAAAGATGGCACTTTTGAGCTGCCAGAAGAGATTAAGCAAGAGCTCATTGAAACGCATGGTGAAGCACAGGCAGGGATAGTAGCGTCTGATATTCAAGGTGTGTTGCGCAAACTTGCTGGCAAGCTGGATATTAAAAATGCCGATGATCGTAAAATTATTCGGACTCGGGAAGCCGTGCTGGAATCCGATGAGTTCAAGGCGCTTTGGGAACGCATTAAATATAAAACAACGTATCGCGTCGAGTTTGATAATTTAAAACTTATCAACGATTGTGCTGAAGCTATTCGATCATGCCCTCCAATCACTAAAACCCGCGCACAATTTCGAAAGGCCGATATTGCTATCGGTAAGGGTGGCGTGACGGCAGGCGAAACTTCAGCATCTGGCTTCACTACAATCCATGAAAACGATATTGATCTGCCCGATATCATTACTGACTTGCAGGATAAAACTCAGTTGACGCGCAAAAGTATCGTGCAGATACTTCGCGATAGCCGAAGGCTTCAAGACTTCACGCGCAACCCCCAACAGTTCATGGATTATTGTTCAGAAGCGATCAACCGAACTAAGCGCTTAGCGTTAGTAGACGGTATTCGCTACACCCAAATAGGCGAAGAGCATTACTACGCTCAAGAGCTGTTCCAGCAAGAAGAGCTAAAGGGCTATTTGAAGAACACGCTGGAAACCAATAAGTCCGTTTACACGCACGTAGTATATGACTCGGCGGGTGTAGAAAAAACCTTCGCCGAAGACTTGGAAAAGAACGAAAAAGTGAAGGTTTACGCCAAGCTGCCTGCTTGGTTCAAAGTGCCTACACCACTCGGAACCTATAACCCAGACTGGGCAGTAGTAGTTGAAGACGAAGGCGAGGAAAAACTCTACTTCGTTGTCGAGACTAAAGGCAGTACATGGTGGGATGATCTTCGCCACCTTGAAGGCGCGAAGATCAAATGTGGCGAAAAACACTTCGAAGAAATAGCAAAAGAAACTGAAAACCCAGCTAGGTACATCAAGTCTACCGATGTCGATGGAATGATGGGATATGTTGATTAGGTGTCTAATAGATGTGGTCTTATGAATAAAATATACCCAAAAGGTTCAGAGTGGCGGCGTTGGGATTTGCAAGTACAAACAATACTTGATGATGGCTATGTTGAGCTTAAAGATTATGCCGAGGAATTGAAATCATCGAACCCTGAAGAATGGGCTGTGTTTATTTCTGCCGTAGGATCAGAGGCGGATGCACTAAAATTTGACTCTAAGGGATACTTTTATACGGATTCTTCTAGTGATGGAAGAACTAGAGCTAAAAACTATGCGAAAACCTTCATATCTTTTCTTGAAGCTTTCCAGAGAGAAGAAGTTTGCCTTGCAATTACTGATCATAATTATGACCACACTTATCTGCTGGATGCGTTGCTAGACGCTTCAAAAAATAGTTCGATTAATATCATTGGTGGCGTTGAGATAAATGTACAGGGCGTGCATTTACTCGCATTGTTTAACTCTCCAATTTATGGCAAGCAAAGTTTTTCAGAAGGGATAAAGACTTTTCTGTCAAAAATTGAAATAGATAGTAAAAACACCAACGGCGTCCTTACCGTTTCAAATAAGTCCTACACTGAAGTGCTTAGCAAAATAAAGGAAAATAGCGGTATTGCCATCTACCCACACTGTAATAGCGACAATGGTTTGTTTCAAGAGCGCGGAAAAACAGATAGAACTCATTTAGGTGATCAATTCAACTATCAGGAGTTCAATATACTTCAAGGAAAGAGTAAATCTGTTGGTGATCGTCTTTTAGGTTATATAGCAAGTAAACCTTCTGATCTGACCTCAAACTACTGTTACACCACTGCAACAGACGCTAGATGTTTGCGTGACATTCTTGCTGCTGATGACAACGGGAATTACACGTGGATTAAAGCAGATCCCACGTTTGAAGGGTTAAAGCAAATTACGTTCGAGCCGTCTAGAGTCGCGATTCAAGGTAATTTTCCTGAAGATAAGGCAGGGTATCAGGTAATAGATAGGATCGAGATATCGAACGATTTGATTTTGAATTCCAGTTTATCTCTGAATACTAATATGAACTCGATTATTGGAGGCCGATCGACTGGTAAGTCAGTATTGCTTACAGCTATTGCTCAAAAATTGAAAACGGAAGAACCAGTTTCTTTTTCTCATAAGCCCGAGTATGAAGCGTTTGTTCAGGGCGTATCATCATCCATTTCAGTGGTTTGGAAAGATGGCGAGGTAAATGACGAAAGAGAAATTGAGTTCTTCCAGCAAGGATATATGTATGACTTAGCGACTAATGGAAAAAAGCTCAGTGACTTGGTTCAGGACATTCTTAGGATAAAGGGGAAAAATGACTTCCTCGAAGCTTATTCCGTTAAAAAGATGGAATTGAAGAAGTTAATCTCTTCAAATATAAACGATTTGTTTCAGGTAATCTCGGCTATTTCTAAGCGCTCTTCGGCACTCACAGAAAAAGGTGATCGCAAGGGCGTAATAGATGAAATATTTCGGCTGGAAGAAAAACTAAAAGAACTTGATAGCTTATCTTTGACGGATGAAGAGCGAACTAATTATGAGCTGCATAAGAGGGCTATTGAAGATTCCAGTAAGCTGGTCGAGCAGCACAGCAAAGACAAATTACAGCTAGAGCGATTGAAAGAAATTTCGCTTATTAGGCAAGATATTGAATATGAGTTTTCAGTCTTATCAGACGGATCGCGAGGATCGATTAAAGAAGTATATGAGAGCCTAAAGTCTGAAGTTGACAAAAACTGGCGGTCAGGATTGGATGATTCCATCGCGAAATTAAATGAGAAGATAGCTGAAGAGAATAAAAAGATAAGCGAATCTCAAGGTAACTTAGATTATGTGAAAGCGGATCAGGCTTACAAAAATTCATCGCAACTTAAAGAAATACAGGATCGTATAAAAGTTCAGAAAACAGTACTGAATGAAATCGAATCTATTTTCAAGGAGGTGGTCGAGCTTAAAAAGCAAAAAGATCAATTGAATGAGAAGATTTTGTCTAATCATAGCGAATATTACTCAGTCACGGAAAGCTTGCTGCCAAATTTATCAGACAGTCAAGACGGTCTGGATATTAATGCAAATTGTGAATTTGATAAAAATCGTTACAAAAGCATACTTGAAGGGGCGCTTAATCTTCAAAGTACCTCAAGCCGTCAACTTGCAGACTTTGAATATGAGGATCACACACAATATCTATCAGATTTGGAAAAGCTGTTTGAAAACTTAATTGTTGGGTCTATTACCCTCAAGGGTGGCTATACATATCAATCATTAGCCACGGCCATACTGACGGAGTGCTTTTATGAGGTTTCTTATGATCTTGTTTATGAGAGCGACAATTTCAAGCAGATGTCAGATGGAAAAAAGGCGTTTGTCGTCCTGAAGCTGTTGCTGGACTTCAGCGATAAAAAGTGCCCCATATTGATTGATCAACCTGAAGACGATTTGGATAATCGGGCAATTTATCTCGATTTGGTTCAGTATTTAAAAAAGAAGAAAATTCAACGGCAAATTATTGTTGCCACTCACAATCCTAATATTGTCGTTGGTTCTGATAGCGAGTTGATAATTATTGCCAACCAACACGGTGTTAAAAATGAAAATACTGATTCAAAGAAATTTGCTTATAAATCGGGAAGTCTAGAAAATTCAGCCCCCTTTGATCCAGCGAATCCTGTTGTTCTAGATTCTCAAGGTATTCGCGAGCATGTTTGCGTTATCCTTGAAGGCGGCGATGTAGCATTTAAACTTAGAGAGAAAAAATATTCTATTAAACGCAGCTGGTAGGCCATAGTATCATTACCGCTACCTGATGTTATGTAAGATTGAGGCATACCCTAACCTGATGTCAGGCAGATAACAAAATACCTGTCAGAATAGAGTCAGTTTATTATTTAATTGACGTTTTCTTCAAAAGGTCATAGAGGTTAATCTGACACATAATCAGATTTACAGGTTTCTATGACAGGTCAACGTATCGGATATATCAGAGTCAGCTCCGCAGACCAAAATCCTGAGCGCCAGCTTGAAGGCATTAAGCTTGATCGCGCCTTCACTGACAAAGCCTCCGCAAAAGACACTAATCGCCCCGAACTTAATACCTTGCTATCTTTTATTCGTGAAGGCGATACGCTCGTGGTTCACAGTATGGATCGCCTTGCGAGAAATCTGTTCGATCTTCGGCAGCTTGTTATGACTTTAACTTCACGAGAAATTCGCATCGAGTTTGTCAAAGAAGGTTTAACCTTTAGCGGTGAAGACAGTCCTATGGCGATATTGATGCTATCAGTTATGGGATCATTTGCAGAGTTTGAGCGCGCTCTACTTAAAGAGCGCCAGAAAGAAGGTATTGCTCTTGCCAAAAAACGAGGCGCTTATCGTGGTCGCAAGAAAACGCTGTCCGAAGATCAAATTGATAAAATCAAAACCCGAATTGAATCTGGCGATAAAAAAACGGAAATTGCTAAAGCCATGGGTATTAGCCGCGAAACACTCTATCAGTATCTAAAGAAGTATTAAAACCTGCGTCAATTAACGCTTTAACGCGCCGTTGATTGGTGTGGTGATTATTCATCAATGCTTGGCAATCAACCTGAATTTTCAGAAAGCATCAATATTTTCATTTACTTTATAACGCATTCGTTATTTAACGCGATGAAGCAATAAGGCATTCTTCATCGAGAGGTAATATGATAATTGGAATAGTTTCCCAAAAAGGTGGCGTTGGTAAAAGCACGTTAACCAGACTGATTGCACGAGAATACGCAGTTAATAGTTGGATTGTTAAAATTGCCGATATGGACTCAAAGCAAGGCACATCCACTCGCTGGAATATGCTGAGAAATGAGCATCAAGTTGAACCCATCGTTAAGGTAGAGCAATACAGAAGCGTGAATGACGCAGTATCAGATTATAATAAAGGTGACTTTCACCTCCTTATATTTGATGGTGCGCCAGCCGCCAGCAAGGAAACCCTATCTATTGCCAAGCACTCAGACCTGCTCATTCTGCCTACTGGTATATCATCGGATGACTTAGAGCCAACCGTCAGGCTGGCACATGAATTAGTAAAAAATGGCATTCAGCATAAACAGATTATTATTGTATTTTGTCGCGTGGGTGACTCGTTAACAGAAATTGAAGAAGCTAGAAACTACATTTCAATGGCAGGTTACTTTGCGATTGATTCTTCGTTGTCAGAGCGCGTTGCTTATCGTCGTGCGCAAGATAGCGGAAGGTCAGTTACAGAAACCACGTTTGGCTCACTCAATAAAAAAGCGGCTTTGGTGGCGCAAGAAATCGTTAATTTTTCAAAAAATATGTCATAAAGGATTTGGCCATGAATAATGTGAAAATACCAGCACCTCCACAAAAGCTGTCGAGTAAGGGTTCACCGCCTCCAATTGATGAGGCTAGCGCCAACCTTGGTAGGCACATGGAAAGTGACCTTGTTGCCTTTAATTTTCGTGTGCCTGCCGAGTTCAGAAAAAAAGTTCGCCAATATGCGCTTGATAATGACTCCACTGCCGTACAGGTCATGGTGAATGCAATTGAAGACTATATTGCACGAAAGCGTTAATTAACATATTCGTTTTTTAACGCTTTCGTTATGGCTCTTCTATTCTGATGTTTCTTCTATGTCGTCGCTAGAAAACTCTAACTCTTTCTGTCTTTTAGCGCCTTTTCGTTGATAACCTTTTAGAAACGAAATCCTATCACCATTAAACATAAATCGAATATTTACAAAAAATACTCCTTCTGATGGGCTTCGGTATAAAAATTCTTTGTCCAGTAGTTCACGTAGTCCGCGACGATATGTTCTATCTGTAAGTCCGTCAATATATTCAGAAGCTGTATAGTAATTCAGTATTATACGGTCTTCCCCCGGTCTTCCTTGAAGCTCTCGATATACTACTTCGAATAGATTAAGCCCGGATTTGCTCAAGCCAGCCGCTTTCTTTACCCCCTCTAAGAACAGTTTTACAAACTTTGTATTATCAACCTCTTCAAATTCATAAAAGCCAGCGCCGCCAACGGAAATTATATCGCCGTCTTTATTATCGAAGATAAAACCTTTCTGCTCATTGCCAAACCGAACTTTTTTTCTCTTGCTTATACTATTATCTTCTGGAATGCTGGGATTGCTTCGATAAATCGGAACACCTTGTTTTGATCCGATAATTTCTGGGATTTTATTGTCAATTTTGGTCATTTTACTCCTGTAATTTTGTCCATGTTCTGCCATCAACATGGCGACAGTTGGACAAAAAGTCAACATGATTTTGACCGTGTGTGGACAGGTGTTGTCCGTTTTAGGACAGATTGTGACCGCACGTACCGCAGGTTTCTGCGCTTTTCACGGCGTTCTCTTCTTATATATTAAAAAAGGATAATTATTTAGGGACTTATCCATGCCTTTGTGGTGCGTGCGCTTCAGCACGCTAACGCAGCGCAAAGGGTGTGGGTAAGTTATTACGATTAAAAAGAATCTAGTAAGTGAAGGTAATTGCTTCGCAATGAATATTTTCTTGATCCTACGGATCGTTCCTACCCTCCGTTCGTAATACTCACTTCGCCCTATGCTATGCATAGCCTTTAGAAAATGTGTTCGTCCATTTTGTTAAACTCACAAATAATTAATTCCTTTTGAATCTGGTGGTAGTCCTGTTATTTAACTCTTCTATTAATTTCGGTGTTCCTCTTATGGGTTTAGCAAAAACAGGAGTGGCGCGCACTGGGTAGTGCTCTTTAAATGACCTAGGAAGACGATAGAGAAGTAACTTTAATTTATTGGACGTTGGTGCGGAAAATTTATCTTTCGTTAATTCTGGGGTATTTCAGTGGGAGTAAACCTAGCATGAGATAGTAGGTGCTTTACTAGCCTCACCCTTATTCAGCTTCTGCGCCCTGCGGATTCGGTTTTTGAGATGTATCTGATGCTGCTTTGCTTCGAGTACTTTCACGAGCGCTTCATGGTCGTCAATCAGATGAAGTAAACCGAGCCGAGCCAGACGCATTTCAGTGGACATGAGTTTTTAGGTAATGTGGTTTTGTGATTATGAGCAGGGGCGTATCATAGCGCTGAAACACAAGAGGATACACCATGACGACGTTGAAGTTAGTAGCGAGTTCCGAAGCCAAGGGAAGTGACAATGACGCACTGGCTTATTTGCTGGAGCATTATCACGACTATGATCCCGAAGAATGGGAAGCCCAATATGAGCAGCTGACCGAAATCGCCGTATTGGAAGGCCAGATCCGTGAGCGGAAACAGCAATTGATTAGAAATCGTACCGCCTTGTTTGATTGAGTAGGGGGCGATTCGATTCCGAAAGAAGGACTTGAACCCATTGACCGGCATGACCTAGAATGGTGGTGCGCTGGGGCAGGCATGTCCTAGTCATTATTCGTGCTAACAAGCTGTGAGTGCGGATTACCTAACTCTTTGATGCGCTTGGAATTTCCTGTGCCGGCCCCGGGCACCATAATCCCTATGGATCCTCAGCATAACGCACTGTTAAATCTCCAGCTCCTTCAGATAACTCGAGGTACAGCAGACACAAAACTATTTCAAATATACCTTTACCAAAGGTACAGTGT
>Ga0209195_1001061_pt1 | contig 19414 bp, 14 predicted proteins | sample COGITO_mtgs_1004_3_FD_184788 | JGI IMG/M metagenome (GOLD analysis project Ga0209195, IMG submission 184788) | Pelagic marine microbial communities from North Sea - COGITO_mtgs_100420 (SPAdes) (version 2) | ecosystem: Environmental > Aquatic > Marine > Epipelagic ...
AAAACCAGTCGTACTGACAGCCATAGGTCAGTACGTAGGTATATCCAGTAACAGTAATAATATTATTGTCAAAATAATTACTATCCCCAAGCCAGTGCGTAATGCTGCTAAAGGTCTTAACAAAGTCATCATCAATGTCTCTGACCGAGCTAGCCTGCCCACTGAACAGTTGGCTGTCACTCTGGAAAAGCCACACCCTGATAACAAAAATAAAAGTGCGGCTATGGTCTTCATATTAACGTCCAGAGCACTTCCCTTCACGTTCAATAACATTCATAAGTGGAGTCTATATCTGGGTTGAGACTTAAACAAGCCTGAACATACTTGGGATCCACATACTCTGAAGAGCTGGGTGCCGGAATAGCAGATAGGCATTGACTAACCTCAGGGATAGGGCTCACAGACATATAGGAACTGCCATACAAATATGTATGAGCGAGACTAGAAACAGAAACTTCATAGCCCGCTAGCGCCGCTCTGCAGTTTAGCCCCTGAGAATCGATGATGCGCTGATCCACTGATTTGTACGAGCCGAGCCCCTCGGGAAATATTAAAACATGCAGGTCATGGAGGGCCTTTCCGCTTGCATCAGTGTTCGCGCATCCCTTCAATGCCTCGTATGCTGAAGATAGATTATCCGCCTCAATTGCCTTTAGGCCAGCCTGCTCATCACACACAGTTATCTGATCAAACTGAGAACACGCCGACAATGCCAATAAAAATATTAATTGAATTTTCATAAGTCAATTACCCCGTTAAGCTGCTGAAGAGTCACCGACCTATTACATAATAGCTTTTGCTGAAATCCTTTGCTCAGTAAGAAGCGGTCCGAAATCATCTCTGCCTGCTCTTCTTGATTATAATCTGAATAGCTCTTCCCTGAGACGAGAGGGCCATAGCAGTAATCGGAACCTGCAATTCTCTGTTCGATTCCTACTCTCACATCATCCCACCCCAATGATCTCTGTTGATAAACATGAGCCAGTTCATGCAAAAATATTGCCTGTTCTAAAGAACTTACTAATGCACTTAAAGTTGAGTAATCCTCACTCCATGGGAAGTTAATAGTATTGTTATTGGGGATGAAAATATCACCGCCACTAACGGCAACTTTCAAACCAAATTTACCATTTCTAAAAACTTTAACTGAGGCAACATTATTAATTACCAGACCATTACTAACTGCTAGAGCGATTTCCCCAATAGTTAATGGTCTATAATTAAATGAATCTGTCTCTTCTCCTATCTTTCCAAGCTGGGCCCTTACAACCAATCCTCGCGTATCATCCAAGTGGGGCGAACCTATAGTCAGACCAGCATCAATCTCAATTTGCAGTATCCCGCCATTTCTAAGTACTCCGCCAAGAATGGTCTCACCAAGGATGCTTTCAAGAATGTCTGCAACTGCTTTAGCAGGATTGGACAGTGCATCTAATACAAACTCTCCTGCCTGGGTCACATCTTCTAGCGCATCTCGCAGGTCTAAAGCATCTTGTGAAATCAATGAAGCATCATACCCAGTTGCCGTATAGGGGACTAAAACGTAGTAGAACCCACAGATATACTCACCGTAAAACCAGTCGTACTGACAGCCATAGGTCAGTACGTAGGTATATCCAGTAACAGTAATAATATTATTGTCAAAATAATTACTATCCCCAAGCCAGTGCGTAATGCTGCTAAAGGTCTTAACAAAGTCGTCATCAATGTCTCTGACCGAGCTGGCCTGCCCACTGAATAGCTGGCCTTTAGAGAAGACCATTTGGTTATTGGCACCTGCGATATGGCTGCTGATCCCTTTGAGTATTAGATCGACGTAGCCATCCATATTAAAGTCACTTAAGACTACCTCTATGGTTGCCGTGGCCCAGCTAGCTGCTGTGCTAAGTTGGGCTGGTGTGGCGGCTATAGCCAGGAAAGTTTTATCGGCCTGTTGCTGCAGGATTGTCGCATTTAATACTCCGTTATTGGCATTGCCACCAGAAGTACGATTTACGAATAAATCTAGCTTGCCGTCCCCATTGATATCGCCTTTTCTAACTTGATAGATATAGTCTTTTTGGTCCCATATGCCATCAACTTCGATAGGCGGCCCGCTATAAACATTGACTGAAATTTCACTACTGTAATAAAACTGAGGAAATCCCGAGTAAAAATCAATTGTGACTCCACGGTAGTAATAGATCCCCTCAGGTTTATTTGAGAATTCTGCTACGCCATTGGTTCCTGTAACAAATGTCCAAGTGCCTGCTGCTCCAACTCTCTCTTGCAATAGCTGATGGGGCGCATAGGTTATGGAGTAATTTTCTCCAGCCTGCACAGTGGACGCGGATGCCGATATTGCATGGGCCTGTACAGAGAAAATTGCAGAGGTGATTATTAACAATAGCGATGTATAAATTTGCCTAGTTAACGAGCATTTCATAATGACTTCCTTATCATTGTTAAGTGGGTAATTGAATAGCTATTAGCTATCCTTATTTTCTTAATATGATTCCTGTTGGAGCCCTGCTACCGGTAATTGGCTTATTGAATTCACGGGTAACCGATTTAGCGAGGTCTTCGCCTAGATAACTGTAGAGTTGTTGTTGCTTGTTAAGAGAAGCATCACGCATTAATTGCGCACTTCGTTCTGGGTTTGTCTTACGAAGCTCATAGGCTTCTACCATTTCCATTTCGCTCTGGGAAATTACCTCGTAAACGAAAAATACCTGTTCGTCTGTAAGATCCTTCTGTTCAGCTATATGGTTTAACCGAGTGAAGCGGTGATCTAGAGCAGCAAGTACTCGCAAGGCTGCTTCATTTCCGAGTGCTTCTTTAAGCTCATTGCGCTGGATTATTAAGGTTTGAGGGCTAATTTGTTCACTATTGGTCATACCAAATGAAGTGGCCATAATCGCGTAGGTGTCACGGAAAGACTCTTCGCTGAAATCGACTCCGCTTTGACGTAGCTTATCTGACAAATAGGAGTGTCGAAGGCCATATTCAAATGCAGCCTTCTCTCCGATTACGCTGCGAATATCCGTTTCCTTGAGCCTGTGAATGCCAACCATAGGCTGAGCCGAAGGGCTAGTGATTAAGCTTTTTGCGGGCGGTTCTTCAAGCCGGTTGATCTGCTGTTCCACCCGTTGTTTGTTAAGTGCGATTTGCTGGGCGGATGTAAGGAAACTGGCGTGATGCGATAAAGGGTAAAAGGCGTCTTTGAAAACGGGGTTTTGAGACGCTTCGTCGCCAAATTGCTGTATCAGGGCCGATCTTATCTCTTGAGCATCAATCAACCTGTTACGGATAGGGCCAGTTTTACTGAAAAAGTTGTGGGCTTGCCAATATTTATTGGGCAAATCGCCCTGTCTCTGACTTTGCTTATATTTGATTTCTCCATACACCAAAATAGCGACTTGAAGATCGCTCAAGTCGCTGCTTTTTAAGTCATTAAGAGAATTGGTTTTGTCGGGCCCACTGGGGTCTTGGACATCTCTATCGGAGCTGTCAGTTACTTGAGGTTTGTCATCTAAGGTTTGATTAATGCTAGGAACAAAATTAGTGAGTAAAACCAAATTTAATACCCCTGAGAGTATTAATAAGGCTTTCGTGTTCATTGTAATCCTTTGTTTACTGGTCTATTTTCCTATGAGTTTTATAGATAGTAGTTGACGATTTTAGGATTTGCCAAGGCAATTAAATCTATATTTTCTTATTGCTGGTTTTGGCTAGACACTACAGAAAACTTGATCGCTATTTAGTCTCCGCGAGTTTGTAAAAAATAATATGGGAGAGGTGGGACTTTGAAGGGGCTCTTCTCAGTAAACTGGTGCATGGAATAGCCGCCTCCCTTTGATTAGAGACTGTTAGAGAAACAACCAGCCTTAGCCCATATTTTTGGCCATGATGGCTTCGGCGATATTCTTCGGTGCTTCACCGTATTTCTCAAATTCCATGGTGAAGGTGGCTCGGCCCTGAGTTGCTGAACGCAGGTCTGTCGCATAGCCAAACATTTCTGCCAGGGGAACTTCGGCATCGACAACTTTGCCCATTGGGCTGTCGGCCATTCCCAGAATCATACCGCGACGACGATTAAGGTCGCCGACCACATCGCCCATATTGGCTTCTGGGGTTACTACTTCGACTTTCATCATAGGCTCCAACAATACGGCGCCACCAAACTCTTTAAGGTCTCGCGTGGCTAGGGAGCCGGCAATCTTAAAGGCCATTTCAGACGAGTCCACGTCATGGTAAGAACCATCATATAGGGTGGCTTTAACGCCCAGTAGCGGGTAGCCAGCAAGCACGCCATTCTGTAGCTGCTCTTCGATACCTTTGGACACTGCCGGAACAAATTCCCTTGGGACTGCACCGCCTACAACCTCATTCACAAACTCAAGGCCCTCGGCACCAGCATCTTCTGCTGGCTCAAACTTAATCCACACATGGCCGTACTGACCACGCCCACCAGACTGGCGGACAAACTTGCCTTCAATCTCGCAGGTGTTGCGAATGGCTTCGCGATAGGCAACCTGCGGCTTACCTATATTGGCCTCTACGGTAAATTCGCGCCGCATACGGTCGACCAGAATATCCAGGTGCAGCTCACCCATACCGGAGATAATGGTCTGGCCACTCTCTTCGTCGGTCTTCACTCTGAATGAAGGATCTTCCTGCGCTAACTTGCCCAGAGCTACGCCCATTTTTTCTTGGTCGGCTTTGGTGCGCGGCTCTACGGCAACTGAGATTACTGGCTCGGGGAATTCCATACGCTCGAGGATAATCTTGCTGCTCTCTGCGCAGAGGGTGTCACCGGTGGTGGTATCTTTTAAACCAATAGCGGCGGCGATATCGCCTGCCAATACTTCTTTAATTTCTTCACGGCTGTTGGCGTGCATCTGCACCATACGGCCAACGCGTTCGCGCTTCATTTTTACGGAATTAAAGACCGCTGTGCCGCTCTCCAAGGTGCCGGAGTAAACCCGCATAAAGGTCAGGGTACCGACAAAGGGGTCAGTGGCAATCTTGAAGGCCAATGCAGCAAAAGGGGCGCTGTCGTTCGCTTCACGGGTGCCCTGCTCGCCATTCTCTAGCTCGCCTTCGATGGCTTTGACTTCGGTGGGCGATGGCAGGTATTCAACCACGGCATCGAGCATGGCCTGAACGCCTTTGTTCTTAAAGGCTGAGCCTCCCAGCACGGGAACAATTTCATTGGCCAATGTGCGGATACGTAAGCCCTGCTTAATTTCGGCTTCGGTCAGGGCCTCTTCTTCGAGGTACTTATCCATAAATTCTTCGGTGGCTTCAGCCGCACATTCGACTATATATTCGTGCATCTCTTGGCACTCGTCGAGCATGTCGGCGGGAATCTCTCCGTATTCGAAAGTCATGCCTTGGTCCGCTTCGTTCCAGTAGATGGCTTTCATCTTGACGAGGTCGACGACGCCTTTGAATTCTTCTTCGGCACCAATGGTCATCTGTAGCGGCACAGCCAGTGCGCCCAAGCGTTCTTTAAGCTGTTCTACGACCATCATGTAGTCTGCCCCGGCGCGATCCATCTTATTGACGAACACCATGCGCGGCACTTCATATTTGTTGGCCTGACGCCATACGGTTTCAGTCTGCGGCTGAACCCCTGAAGAACCGCAGAGTACGATGACAGCACCATCCAGTACGCGCAGTGACCGCTCTACTTCAATGGTGAAGTCTACGTGGCCCGGGGTGTCGATAATATTGACTCGATGATCTTCAAACTGGGCGTCCATTCCTTTCCAAAAGCAGGTAGTGGCGGCGGAGGTAATGGTGATACCCCGCTCCTGCTCCTGTTCCATCCAGTCCATTGTGGCCGCGCCATCGTGCACTTCACCAATTTTGTGGGACATGCCTGTATAGAACAGTACCCGCTCTGTGGTGGTGGTTTTGCCTGCATCTACGTGTGCACAGATACCAATGTTGCGATAGCGACTGATGGGGGTTTTGCGAGCCACGATATTTTCCTTATTTTAGAAGCGAAAAAAGGCGGCTATTAAAGCCACCTTTTTTCGCGATAAGTTTAAATCAAACTTAATCTTATTAGAAACGGAAGTGCGAGAACGCCTTGTTGGCTTCTGCCATACGGTGTACGTCTTCACGTTTCTTAACTGCTCCGCCCTTACCCTGAACTGCATCAATCAGTTCGCCAGCAAGACGCTGTGGCATGGATTTCTCACCACGGCTACGGGCATAATCTACTAACCAACGCATGGCCAGAGCTGTACGTCGCGATGGACGAACTTCAACTGGCACCTGATACGTTGCACCACCAACACGGCGAGACTTAACCTCGACCAACGGTGCTACGTTATCTAGCGCTTCTTCAAACACTTCCACGGGGCTCTTCTTCAAACGCTCTTCGACAATGTCGAGTGCGCCGTAGACGATCCGCTCAGCAACTGACTTCTTGCCGCTGACCATTACGTGGTTCATGAACTTAGCGAGCGTGACATTACCGAACTTAGGGTCCGGCAGAATATCACGCTTTGCTGCTACTCTTCTTCTTGGCATCGTTTTGCCCTTCTCTTCAGGTTTTTTCCAGGGATAGGCCCTGGCCTTACTTGGTTGTTAACCGATATTACGCTTTTGGTCGCTTAGTGCCGTACTTAGAACGACGCTGAGTTCGTCCATTTACACCCGCTGTATCCAATGTGCCGCGTACCGTATGGTAACGAACACCTGGAAGATCTTTTACACGACCGCCACGAATCAAAACAACGCTGTGCTCTTGCAGGTTGTGGCCTTCACCACCAATGTATGAAGTAACTTCAAATCCACTGGTGAGACGAACACGACATACTTTACGCAATGCAGAGTTTGGCTTCTTGGGAGTAGTAGTGTAAACACGGGTACAAACACCACGACGCTGCGGACAGGCCTGTAGTGCGGGTACGCCACTTTTAGTGACTTTGCGTTTTCTCGGCTTACGAACCAACTGGTTGATCGTTGCCATGCAATATTTCTCCAAAAATAAAAAATGCCTTCCTATTTGAAGGCCATACATTCCTTGAATCCGCCAGCTATACCAGCCTTTAGATTCAAAAGGGAGCGGCATTCTAATTACCGCACATCCGGGAGTCAAGCCAGCATTGCCATTACCAGGGAGGTAGATGGCAAATACTGGCAATTAGCCCTTATTCTTCAGCGAGATTCGCGCTTAACGCTTCACTCAGTGCCGCTTCAACATCTGCTGCACTCATTACTGGCTCTTCGACTTTCTCACGATCTTTACGACGCTGTGCGTGATAAGCCAGACCGGTTCCCGCAGGAATCAGACGACCTACAACCACGTTCTCTTTCAGGCCGCGCAGTGGATCGGCTTTACCGGTAACCGCTGCTTCGGTGAGCACTCGCGTGGTCTCCTGGAAAGAGGCTGCCGAGATAAAGCTTTCGGTAGCCAGTGAGGCTTTGGTAATCCCCAGTAATTGACGCTCGTACTTGGCCGGCTGCAAACCTTCTTGACGCAGACGCTCGTTCTCTTCAAGCACGCGACGGTATTCAACCTGCTCGCCACGAATCAGTGTCGAATCACCCATATCGGTGATCTCAACTTTACGCAACATCTGGCGAGTGATTACTTCAATGTGTTTATCATTGATCTTCACACCCTGCAGACGGTAAACGTCCTGGATTTCGTTAACGATGTACTTAGCCAGCTCGCTGATACCTTTAAGACGCAAGATATCATGTGGGATTGGTGGGCCATCAGAGATAACTTCACCCTTCTCAACGTGCTCACCTTCAAACACACCAAGCGTACGCCACTTCGGAATCAGCTCTTCGTACTGTAGCTTGCCGTTTGGCAATGGTTGGCCGTCATCTGGAGTGATCACTAAGCGCAACTTGCCTTTAGTCTCTTTACCCAGAGTAACTGTACCTGTGATCTCTGCCAAAATTGCAGGATCCTTAGGCTTACGTGCTTCGAACAAATCAGCAACACGCGGCAGACCACCTGTAATATCTTTAGTACCACCAGAATCTTGCGGTATACGTGCAATGATCTGTCCGATATCGATAGTGTCGCCGTCAATTACGTTGATACTTGCGTTAGCAGGCAGCGGGTAATGGGCAGGCACTGTTGAGTTCGGGAAAATCAGCTCTTTACCTTTCTTATCGGTCAAGGAGATCATCGGCTTCAGTTCTTTACCTGCAGCCGGACGCTCGTTGGGATCGATAATCGAGATGCTGGTCAAACCAGTCATGTCGTCAGTTTGCTGACGGATACTCAGGCCTTCTTCCATGCCAGAGAATGCTGCCTTACCGGCAACTTCTGTCACGATTGGGTGAGTGTGTGGATCCCAGTTGGCAATTACGTCGCCCGCTGCAACCTTAGAGCCGTCTTTAACTTTGATCACGGCACCGTAAGGTAGCTTATAACGCTCGCGCTCACGTCCGTTTTCATCGGCAATGGCCAATTCACCAGATCGAGATACAGCGACCAGATTTTTGTCTTTGTTCTGCACAGTCTTGAGGTTAACCAGACGAATAGTACCGTCTTGCTTAACTTTCACGCTATCAACCGCAGAGGCTCGCGATGCCGCTCCACCAATGTGGAAGGTACGCATCGTTAGCTGGGTACCGGGCTCACCAATTGACTGAGCAGCAATAACACCTACTGCCTCGCCTTGGTTAACACGGTGTCCACGAGCCAGATCACGTCCGTAACAAGAAGAACAGATACCATGTGAAACTTCACAGGTAATTGGCGAGCGCACAATAACTTCGTCAATGCTCATCGATTCGATGCGCACGACCCATTGCTCGTCAATCATAGTGCCAGCAGGCACTGCAATTTCTTCACTGCCAGGCTTCAATACATCCTGTGCAACAATTCGACCTAGGATTCGATCGCCCAGTGAGGAGATGATGTCACCACCCTCAATAACTGGTGCCATCAACAAGCCTTCAGTCGTACCACAGTCAACTTCTGTTACTACCACGTCCTGGGAAACATCAACCAAACGACGAGTCAGGTAACCGGAGTTAGCTGTCTTCAGTGCGGTATCCGCCAATCCTTTTCGCGCTCCGTGAGTGGAGATAAAGTACTGAAGTACGCTCAGTCCTTCACGGAAGTTTGCCGTAATAGGCGTTTCGATAATTGAACCATCTGGACGCGCCATCAGACCACGCATACCCGCTAGCTGACGAATCTGAGCTGGGCTACCACGAGCGCCAGAGTCGGCCATTACAAATACAGAGTTGAAAGAATCTTGCTGCTCTTCCACGCCGTCTTTGTTAATTACCATCTCGGTGCTGATGCCTTTCATCATCGACTTGGCTACACGGTCATTGGCCTGAGACCAAATATCGATAACCTTGTTATATTTTTCACCCTGGGTAACAAGACCGGACGCGAACTGGCTTTCAATTTCGCGAACCTGATCTTCGGCACCAGAGATAATCTCATGCTTATCATCGGGAATAACGAAGTCGTTAACGCCGATAGAAACGCCTGAGCGCGTTGAGTAGTTAAACCCGGTGTACATCAGCTGATCAGCAAAGATAACTGTCTCTTTCAAACCAACACGACGGTAGCACTCGTTGATAACGGTAGAGATTGCTTTCTTAACCATTGGCTTGTTAACCAATTCAAACGGTAAGCCTGCAGGAACAACTTCCCACAACAGCGCACGACCAACAGTGGTGTCTACTATTCTACGATCTTCAGTACGCTCGCCGGTTACTTCATCAACCAATACTTCGTTGATACGCAACTTGATGCGGGCCTGCAAATCAGCAGCGCCAGTCGCATAGGCACGAGAAACTTCGCGAGTATCGGCAAATACCATGCCTTCACCAAGCGCGTTCACTCGGTCACGAGTCATATAATAAAGACCCAAGACAACATCCTGAGACGGAACAATAATCGGCTCACCAGAAGCGGGTGACAGAATGTTGTTCGTCGACATCATCAGAGCACGAGACTCCATCTGCGCTTCAATAGTCAGCGGCACGTGTACTGCCATCTGATCGCCATCGAAATCGGCGTTGTAGGCCGCACAGACTAATGGGTGTAACTGAATCGCTTTACCTTCAATCAGCACTGGTTCAAAGGCCTGAATACCAAGACGGTGAAGTGTGGGTGCACGGTTAAGCAGCACTGGATGCTCGCGAATAACATCGTCGAGAATATCCCAAACCACTGGCTCTTCACGCTCGACCATTTTCTTGGCCGCTTTAATTGTCGTCGCCAAACCGCGCAACTCTAATTTACTGAAGATAAACGGCTTAAACAATTCCAGTGCCATACGCTTAGGCAGACCACATTGGTGCAATCTAAGAGTAGGACCAACAACAATTACAGAACGGCCAGAGTAATCAACTCGCTTACCCAGCAAGTTCTGACGGAAACGACCCTGCTTACCTTTAATCATATCGGCAAGAGATTTTAATGGGCGCTTGTTAGAACCGGTAATAGCACGACCGCGACGACCGTTATCAAGCAATGCATCGACAGATTCCTGGAGCATACGCTTTTCGTTACGCACGATAATATCTGGCGCACTAAGTTCTAACAGACGCTTTAAACGGTTGTTACGGTTGATCACTCGACGGTACAGATCATTGAGATCTGAGGTCGCAAAACGACCGCCATCTAGAGGTACTAGGGGACGTAGATCTGGTGGCAGAACTGGCAGTGCTTGCAGCACCATCCACTCTGGCTTATTGCCGGAACCATGAAACGCTTCTAGTAACTTAAGACGCTTAGAAAATTTCTTAATCTTGGTCTCAGACTTAGTGTTGGGGATTTCCTCACGGATATCCGCAATCTCGTCTTCGAGAATAATCTCTTTAAGCAGTGCCTGAATTGCTTCGGCACCCATGGTTGCAGTGAACTCGTCACCGAACTCTTCGAGAGATTCAAAGTATTCTTCGTCGGTCAGTAACTGACCTTTTTCCAAGGTTGTCATACCAGGTTCGGTAACAACAAAGGATTCGAAATACAGTACGCGTTCAATTTCACGCAATGTCATATCTAGCATTAAACCAATGCGCGATGGCAGAGACTTAAGGAACCAGATGTGAGCAACTGGACAGGCCAGTTCAATGTGACCCATGCGCTCACGACGTACTTTTGTGAGTGTTACTTCAACACCACATTTCTCGCAGACAATGCCGCGATGCTTCATACGCTTGTACTTTCCGCACAGGCACTCGTAGTCTTTTACGGGTCCAAAAATTTTGGCACAGAAAAGACCTTCGCGCTCAGGCTTGAAGGTACGGTAGTTGATGGTCTCAGGCTTTTTAACTTCACCAAATGACCAAGAGCGGATCATTTCAGGCGATGAGAGACCGATTCGAATATTATCGAATTCAGTATTTTGTTCTTGCTGCTTGAGTAGGTTGACTAAATCCTTCAAGGCTTTTCCTCCAGTAACTGGGTTTGCCGAGGCGATTGTTCGCCCCGGCCATTATTAAGCAATACAGCGCTTATTCGTTTTCCAATTCCATGTTGATGCCGAGTGAGCGCACCTCTTTAACCAACACGTTGAATGACTCTGGCATGCCAGGCTCCATTCGGTGATCGCCATCCACGATGTTTTTATACATCTTGGTTCGACCTGCAACATCATCGGACTTAACGGTAAGCATTTCCTGCAACGTGTAAGCGGCACCATATGCCTCCAACGCCCATACTTCCATCTCACCAAATCGCTGCCCACCAAACTGTGCCTTACCACCCAGCGGCTGCTGAGTAACCAAGCTGTAAGAACCGGTTGAACGAGCGTGCATCTTGTCGTCTACCAAGTGGTTAAGCTTGAGCATGTACATGTAGCCAACAGTAACAGGACGTTCAAACTTATCGCCTGTGCGACCATCGTAAAGTTCAGTTTGACCACTTTCATTCAAACCAGCTAACACGAGCATTTTCTTCAGCTCTACTTCGTGAGCGCCGTCAAATACTGGCGTCGCAATTGGCACACCTTTACGTAAGTTGGAGGCTAACTCAAGAACTTCACCATCACTCAGTTCTTTCAGATCGGTGCCGTAAACGGTATCGCCTACGTCATAGATTTCTTGCAAGAATTTACGAATCTCAGCAGCTTTAGACTGTGCTTTGATCATGGCGTCAATTTTAACACCCAGACCTTTAGCAGCCATACCCATATGGGTTTCAAGTACCTGACCAACGTTCATTCGCGATGGAACACCTAGCGGGTTGAGCACGATATCAACTGGTTCGCCCTGTTCATCGTAAGGCATGTCTTCAATAGGTTTAATTACCGAGATAACACCTTTGTTACCGTGACGACCAGCCATCTTGTCACCGGGCTGAATACGACGCTTAACGGCCAGATAAACCTTAACGGTTTTCAGTACGCCAGGCGCTAAATCATCACCGCTCTGCAACTTGCCACGCTTCTCTTCAAAACGATCGTCGAGATCAATACGACGCTCGCCAAGCTGAGTTTGCGCTGCACCAATCAGGTCGTTGAAAGCCGCTTTTTCCATGCGGATAGCAAACCAATCATCGGTGCTGTATTCGGCAACTGCTTCAGCAGTTAATGTCTCGCCCTTTTTAAGACCGGCAGCCTTGCTTACTTTGCCGCCTACCAAAGAGGTAAACAAACGACCGAGTGTGGCATTTTCAACAATGCGGTACTCGTCGTTTAAATCTTTACGATACTGGTCAAGCTCAGTTTTCTCGATGTCCAGAGAGCGCTGATCTTTGTCCAAGCCATCGCGAGTAAACACCTGAACATTAATAACAGTACCCTTGATGCTGCTTGGAACACGTAGGGAAGTGTCTTTAACGTCAGACGCTTTTTCACCGAAAATGGCACGCAATAGTTTTTCTTCCGGCGTAAGCTGGGTTTCGCCCTTAGGCGTTACCTTGCCAACCAAAATATCACCGGCAGAAACCTCTGCACCAATATGCACAATACCTGACTCATCGAGACGGGCCAGCGCTACTTCACCAACATTTGGAATGTCGGCAGTAATGTCTTCAGAGCCCAACTTAGTGTCGCGAGCAACGCAAGTCAGTTCCTGAATGTGGATAGTGGTGAAGCGATCTTCCTGAACAACACGCTCAGAGATCAGAATCGAATCTTCGAAGTTGTAACCGTTCCAAGGCATAAATGCGATGCGCATATTCTGCCCAAGAGCCAGCTCGCCCAGATCAACCGAAGGACCATCAGCCAATACGTCTCCACGGGAGATAATATCGCCTTTCTTTACGATAGGACGCTGATTGATACAGGTGTTCTGGTTAGATCTGGTGTACTTAGTGAGGTTGTAGATATCTACACCCGCATCACCAGAGGCTGTTTCTTCATCACTGACACGAACAACAATACGACCAGCATCAACACTCTCAATAAGGCCGCCACGTTTGGCAACCTTACAAACACCGGAATCACTGGCTACAGTGCGCTCAATACCAGTGCCAACTAAAGGTGCTTCTGCGCGCAGAGTTGGAACGGCCTGACGTTGCATGTTCGAACCCATCAGGGCCCTGTTTGCATCATCGTGCTCAAGGAATGGAATCAACGAGGCTGCTACCGATACTACCTGGCGTGGTGACACGTCCATGTAATCAATATCTTCGGGAGGCTTAACGGTGAATTCATTTTGGTGACGCACGGCCACCATGTCTTCTGCAAATTCGTCTTTCTTGTTTATTTTTGCAGAAGCCTGTGCAATAACATACTGAGACTCATTGATCGCTGAAAGGAACTCGATCTCTGCGGTTACCTTGCCGTCAATAATCTTACGGTAGGGTGTTTCAATAAAGCCGTAGCTGTTAGTACGCGCGTAGGTTGCCAATGAGTTGATCAGGCCAATGTTTGGTCCTTCAGGAGTCTCAATTGGGCATACTCGACCGTAGTGAGTCGGGTGTACGTCACGGACTTCAAAGCCTGCACGCTCACGGGTAAGACCACCGGGCCCTAGGGCTGAAACACGACGTTTGTGCGTAATTTCTGACAGCGGGTTGTTCTGATCCATAAACTGAGAGAGCTGGCTTGAGCCAAAGAACTCTTTCATGGCAGCAGCAACAGGCTTGGCATTAACTAGATCCTGAGGCATTAGGCCTTCAGATTCAGCAACACCCAGACGCTCTTTAACCGCACGTTCAACACGTACTAGACCAACACGGAATTGGTTTTCAGCCATTTCGCCAACAGAGCGAATACGACGGTTACCCAGGTGATCGATATCATCAACCGAGCCCTTACCGTTTCGAATATGAATCAATGTCTTCATTACATCAGAGATGTCAGACGCATCGCCGAATTGCTCGTGCAATTCTTTGGCTTCGTCAGTCTTCTGCATGGAGAAGTAGCGCTCGTCATAAAGCACGCCTGCGCCTTCTTCAGCTTCACGATCCAAGCGACGGTTAAACTTCATACGGCCTACCGAAGACAGGTCATAACGCTCTAGATTGAAGAACAGGTTGTAGAACAGGTTCTCGGCTGACTCTTTAGTCGGTGGCTCACCAGGACGCATCATGCGGTAGATTTCTACCAGCGCTTCCAGCTGAGTTCGTGACGGATCAGCACGCAACGTATCAGAGATAAACGGACCGCAATCCAGATCGTTGGTGTATAGGGTTTCAACAGACTTAATGCCGGCTTCAATAATAAGGGCCAGATTTTCTTCTGTCAGCTCGGTATTACACTCGAGCAACAATTCGCCAGTCTTAGGATCGGCAACATCTTTCGCCAAAGCCAGACCCAACATGTACTCGGGAGTAACTTCTAGCGTGGTGACCTTACCTTTTTCTAGCTCGCGGATATGACGGGCAGTAATACGACGACCCTTCTCAACAACCACGGTACCTTTCTTATCTGTAATGTCGAATGCGGCGATCTCACCACGTAGACGCTCAGGATCCAATTCCAAGGTAAATACTTCTTTCTTATAATGAAATACGCTGGTGTCGAAGAACTTCTCAAGAATTTCTTCTGAGTTGTAACCGAGAGCGCGCAGCAAAATAGTTGCTGGTAGCTTGCGACGGCGATCGATACGTACATAAAGCAGATCTTTTGGATCAAATTCAAAGTCCAACCATGAGCCGCGGTAAGGAATCACGCGCGCTGTGTAGAGGAGTTTGCCGGACGAATGGGTCTTGCCCTTATCGTGATCGAATATAACGCCAGGTGATCTGTGTAGCTGAGACACGATTACACGCTCAGTACCATTAATGATAAAGGTACCGTTGCCAGTCATCAGCGGGATTTCGCCCAGATACACTTCTTGCTCACGAATATCTTTAATCGCTTTGTTAGTCGACTCTTTGTCGTAAATAACAAGGCGAACGCGAACTCTTAAAGGTACTGAGAAAGTAACGCCGCGGAGCTTACACTCTTCAACATCAAAGGCAGGTTTGCCTAGGACATAATCGACATACTCTAAGGCTGCGTGCCCAGAATAACCAACGATCGGAAAGATCGAGTTGAGCGCAGCGTGCAAACCGGTGTTCTTGCGGTCTTCGACCTTAACACCCGTCTGCGTAAAATTTTTGTAGGAATCAAGCTGAATTGCCAGTAAATACGGCAGATCCATAACATCTGGCAACTTGCCAAAATTTTTGCGGATCCGTTTCTTCTCAGTGAAGGAGTAAGCCATTTGCATTCCTCGGTATTAACTTTGATTGGGACATACCAATCTTGAGACTATTCTCAAGCTTGCTCTGCTTGTAACTTCCCGTATTTACAAGCAGGAAAGGGCCGAAGGGAAAACCCCTTCAGCCCAACCTGATAAATCAGGCCACTAGCACTGTAAACTTACTTAAGTTCAGCAGTTGCGCCAGCTTCATCCAATTGTTTCTTAGCGTCGTCAGCATCAGCTTTCGATGCGCCTTCTTTAATAGTAGAAGGTGCTCCGTCAACTAGCTCTTTTGCTTCTTTCAGGCCAAGACCAGTAATTGCGCGAACTGCTTTAATCACGTTTACTTTCTTTTCGCCAACTGCAGACAATACTACGTCAAATTCAGTCTGCTCTTCAGCAGCGGCTTCACCACCACCAGCGGCAGCAGCAGGAGCTGCAACTGCAGCAGCTGCAGAAACGCCGAACTTCTCTTCCATAGCGCTTACTAATTCAACAACATCCATTACGCTCATTTCAGCGATTGCGTTTAAAATATCTTCGTTTGATAGGGCCATTTTGGGCCTCCTAATGTTTTATCTATTTGTTATGAAGACGCTTATGCGGCTTCCTTTGCATCACGAACTGCTGCTACTGCACGGGTTGTCTTCGTTGGTATCTCATTAAGAGTACGAACCAACTTAGTAACCGGAGCCAATGTAACGCCAGCCAACATACCAAGAGCCTCATGTAGAGTTGGTAAGCTAGCAAGGATGTCAATTTGACCCTTATCAAGCAGTTGACCACTGACCGACAACGCCTTCACTTCAAATGCTTCGTTTTCTTTCGCGAAGTCTTTGAATAAACGCGCTGCTGCACCTGGATCTTCCATAGAGAAAGCAAACAATGACGGACCGACCAAAACATCTTCTACGCAAGCGTAGTCAGTTTCTGCGAATGCACGCTTAGCTAAGGTGTTGCGGATAACGCGCAATTGCACGTTCTCAGCACGTGCCTTAGCACGTAGAGCATTCATATCGGTTACGTCAACGCCACGGGCGTCAGCAATCACCAGGCTTAGTGCCTGAGCGGCTGTCTCGTTTACTTCAGCAACAATTGCTTTTTTATCATCGAGATTCAATGCCACGATAAATCTCCTCGATTTACCTGAGTTACAGTCGGGTTTAACACCGACCACCTAGGTGAATAATTACCAGTTCAAAAATCTGTACCGGGTTCACCGCCTGCGTAGGAAACTGTCAGCAATACTGCACTACCAATTATTAACCCCTTTCGGGAACCTACGGTCTTTAACGACCCAAGCTAGCGTTTAACGGCTAGCTCGGACCCCAAAGCCTTTGTGGTGACTTACGTCACCGACCGATCATTCGCCCAATGAGCTCTGATCAATAACTAAACCGGGACCCATAGTCGAAGAAACTGTAATCTTCTTTATGTAGATACCCTTGGCAGATGCAGGCTTGGCTTTCGCCAAATCAACCATCAATGCCTCAAGATTTTGCTTCAATGCAGACGCATCAAAACTAACGATGCCGATGCCGCCGTGAACAATGCCGCTCTTGTCGGCACGAAAACGTACCTGTCCTGCTTTAGCATTGTTAACTGCAGTCGCTACGTCTGGCGTAACTGTGCCAGACTTAGGGTTAGGCATCAGGCCACGTGGACCAAGAACCTTACCCAGCAAACCCACAACGCGCATTGCGTCAGGAGCAGCGATTACGACGTCAAACGCCATCATGCCGCCTTTAACTTCTTCAGCTAGCTCGTCCATACCAACAAACTCAGCACCTGCAGCCTTAGCCGCTTCTGCTGCGTCGCCCTGGGCAAATACACAGACGCGGACTGCTTTACCAGAACCATTAGGTAATGTGGTTGCACCACGCACTACCTGGTCAGATTTACGAGGATCAATACCGAGGTTAATAGCAACATCGACGGTCTCAGGAAACTTAACAGTAGACAGCTCTTTTAGCAGATCAAGTGCTTCTGTCACCTGATAGACCTTGCCAGCTTCTACTTTTTCATTTATCGCACGAACGCGCTTGGATAACTTGGCCATTTACACGCCCTCCGTTTCGATGCCCATTGAACGGGCTGACCCGGCAATGGTGCGAACTGCAGCGTCAAGACTTGCCGCTGTCAGATCAGGTTCTTTTGTTTTTACGATGTCTTCCAACTGCGCTCGAGTCACCTTGCCCACTTTCTCAGTGTTAGGTCGACCAGAACCACTCTTCAAACCAGCAGCTTTCTTTAAAAGATAAGATGCGGGTGGAGTTTTCATCTCAAAGGTGAAACTGCGATCGCCATAGACAGTAATAACTACTGGTACAGGTGCGCCTGCTTCGATGCCTTGAGTCTGAGCGTTGAAACCTTTACAGAATTCCATGATGTTTACACCGTGCTGACCCAATGCTGGACCAACTGGTGGACTTGGATTGGCCTGACCGGCAGGCACTTGCAGCTTAATATAAGCCGTTACTTTCTTAGCCATCTTTCTTCTCCACTGGTGGGTATTAGCGCCTCCAGATTCAAACTACCTAGGGTAGTAACAATCCTTCACTGGCTCCCCGATACGCCTGCTGAATTACAGGCCTATCAAATAATTTTTACTAGGCTTTTTCGACCTGAGTAAAGTCCAACTCAACTGGCGTTGATCGACCAAAGATCGACACGGCAACGCGGAGCTTGCTCTTCTCGTAATTAACTTCTTCAACATTACCGTTAAAGTCATTAAACGGACCATCGGTAACGCGAACCATTTCACCTGGCTCAAACAATGTCTTGGGTCGTGGCGCTTCGCCAGAATCCTGCACGCGTCGCAAGATCAGGTCGGCTTCTTTATCGGTAATTGCAGCAGGCTTGTCCGCCTTACCGCCGATAAAGCCCATAACACGCGGCGTCTCTTTAATGAGGTGCCAGGTATCATCATCTAATTCCATCTGTACCAAGACGTAGCCTGGGAAAAACATACGCTCACTGGTGCGCTTCTGGCCGGCTCTCATCTCAACAACTTCTTCAGTTGGCACTAATATCTCGCCAAATCGGTCGCCCAAGTTATGCATTGCCACACGATCTTGGATCGCTAGCGCAACTTTCTTCTCGTAGCCCGAGTAAGCATGTACCACATACCATCGCATCGACATGCTATCTCCTAGCCCATTATCAGTGAGGCGAAATAACTCAGCAGAGAATCAATACCCCACAAAATTAATGCCATCAATAAAATAACCGCAACAACGATCAACGTTGTCTGGTTCCGCTCCTGCTTGGTAGGCCACACAACCTTGCGCCATTCAGTGCGAGCACCGATAGCCAGCTCGATAGTAGCCGCACCTTTTTCTGTCTTCGATGCGACAAAGGCCGCAATCACTAAAACTAACACCAACCCGATAACACGGTAAAGTGCGGATTCTGCTGAGAAATACCAATTAGCATAAATGGCACCGCCCACGAGCAACAACGTGACAAGCCACTTGAGGCCGTCTAGTCGGAACTGTTTTTCGTCTGTTACAACACTCATGCGAAGTTATTTCCCAAGCTTTTAAAATGGCAGGCCAGGAGGGACTCGAACCCCCAACAGCCGGTTTTGGAGACCGGTGCTCTACCAATTGAACTACTGGCCTTCTAAACTTTTACGGCGTTACTTTTATTGCTTTCCCTATCTGACAGCTAAGCCGAGACATCAAGATGCCTCGGCTTTGCGCTTCAGACTCTGTGTAACTATTACTCGATAATCTTAGCTACAACACCAGCGCCAACAGTACGGCCGCCTTCACGAATTGCAAAACGAAGACCTTCTTCCATCGCAATCGGGTGAATCAACGTTACTTCCATCTGCACGTTGTCG
>Ga0209195_1001065_pt1 | contig 19375 bp, 17 predicted proteins | sample COGITO_mtgs_1004_3_FD_184788 | JGI IMG/M metagenome (GOLD analysis project Ga0209195, IMG submission 184788) | Pelagic marine microbial communities from North Sea - COGITO_mtgs_100420 (SPAdes) (version 2) | ecosystem: Environmental > Aquatic > Marine > Epipelagic ...
CAAACACGTGGGAAAAATTAACCCCACCCTTTTCAATAACCGGGCCATTGACCAGCACGCGGCTGCGGCCACCCCCGCCTTCTTCGCGAGTCCAGCTGTCCTCTTTCCAGGGGCTGTTATCCACGGCTTGCAGGGCTTGGCAAATACTATCCTGCAGATTGAGCAGGTACTCTTTTACTGCGGCCTTATCGATTTTTTGCGCATCATCCTTCACGAACAACGTCCCCGCTAATTAAATATCGGATTTCACTGGGCTTTGCTGAGCTGCCAACCTGACCAGAAACCTGCAGGTCTATAGCCGCCCCAAAGTAGCTCTCCACCTCAGACGCTGACTTAGCTGCCGGCAATCCCTGAGGATTGGCAGAGGTAGAGACTAAAGGGCCGCCAACAAGTTTGCAGAGAGCCGCGGCAACCGGATGCTGAGTTACCCGCAGCGCCAATGTATCACGGCCGCCAGTAATCCACAGCGGGGCCGTACCATTGTTCGGCACCAACCAGGTGGTAGGTTTTGCTGTTGGCTCGCGGAAGCGACGCAGAAGCTCTTCGTCTAGGTCAGACAGAAAGGGATCAAAGCGCTCAATACAGTCGGCAATAAGAATTAAGCCCTTATCGACATTGCGCTGTTTAAGTTGAAGAATTTTTTCAACGGCGGAGGCAGACTGGGGATCACAACCGAGCCCCCAGACTGACTCAGTGGGATAAGCCACCACCGCATGCTGCTTTAGCATTTCTGCTGCACGGCAGATCTGTGGATGGCTCACCCAATCGGTCACGGAATAATTATCCGTTTTGCAGCTTTTCCTGCAATGCAGCATCTTTAGCAATAATTGCCGCAGCATTGTCAGCGCGCTCTTTAAGCAGCTTTTCGTGCATAGACTTATCAGAAACACCGATAATCTGTGCGGCGAGATAGGCGGCATTTTTAGCGCCGGCACTACCGATAGCAACAGTTGCAACCGGAATTCCACCTGGCATCTGTACTGTTGACAGCAGAGCATCCAAACCGTCCAGAGAACCGTTAATTGGCACGCCGATAACCGGACGCAGAGTCGTCGCAGAAACAGCACCGGCCAAATGGGCAGCCATGCCAGCCGCACAGATAAATGCTGCACAGCCGCGGGCATCCGCATCAGTGACATAGCTGTGAGTTGCCGCAGGAGTACGGTGTGCAGATGTCACCTTTACTTCAAAGGGGATATCGAATTTTTTAAGAATTTTAAAGCTGGCTTCCATTACCGGTAAATCGGAATCGGAACCCATTAAAATTGCAACAAAAGGTTTGGTCATTTTTTGGTCACCATGTAGGAAAGGTGCGCAGGCTACCGGAACTTTTAGCTCGGCGCAACCGTAGAAAAAACAATAGATTTTGACAGATACTCTGCCGCCAGCAGTCTATGCCAACCGCGCTATATTAAATCATTTTTGAATCAGGTTTTGGAATTTTACTTAACTCAGGCGCTGATAAAATCCGCTGTTATTTTCAACCAGCCCTTTTAGCTCCAGCGAGACTAGCAGACGCGATAATTCCGCCACAGAAAACAGCCCGTCGCTGGCCAAGCTGTCCATATCCACTGGCTCAAAACCAAGCACCGACAAAAGCTTTAATTCATCTGCCAGTAAATTTTTCTTGTCAGCTGCCGGTGCGGGCGCCTGCCCAAGCTCCGTCGGCATCGACTGCTCGGGTAACAGGGCAAGTCCGGCGAGTGCCGCTTGCAGTTCATGGATAATATCCTCAGCTCGCTCAACCAGATGGGCGCCCTGCTTAATAATTTGATGACAGCCACGACTCTGGGGATTGTGGATAGATCCCGGAATGGCAAACACTTCACGGTCCTGTTCAAGCGCCAGCCGCGCAGTAATCAGTGAGCCACTTCGCGGCGCGGCTTCAACCACCAGAACGCCGAGGCTCAAACCACTGATAATTCGATTTCGACTTGGAAAGTGGGTCGGAAGCGGGGGCGTGCCCGGATCAAACTCGCTAACCAGGGTGCCGCCCTGATCAATAATTTTTCCCGCCAGACGGCGATGTTCCCGCGGATAGATAGTATCTATACCGGTACCCATAACCGCAATAGTCTTGCCCATAGCGGCAAGGGCTCCAGCATGAGCTACCCCATCGACTCCCTGCGCCAAACCGCTGGTGATCACAAAGCCACCACTGGCGAGAAATTTACTCCATTCGAATGCATTGGTTTCGCCACCCCTGGTCATACGGCGACTGCCTACAATGGCTATCTGCGGCAGATGAAGATTTTCACTGTTGCCGCGGATATAGAGCAACGACGGTGCGCCGATCGTCTGCTTGAGCAGAGGGGGATATTCAGTGCTGGTAATGGGAATAATTGTCGCCGAACACTTATCGATGCGCTCTTCTATACTCTCCAAAGAATCGCGCCAGGTCTGACGCTGATATTGCTCCTGGAGGTTTTCCAAAAGTGGCCACAGCTGCTCGGGATAGTCGCTCGGCGGCCGCTCAAAGATAGTTCTATAGCTATTCGAGTACTCGAGAAGCTGACGTTGAGACTTTGCAGTGAAATTTTCCAGATGCTGGGAAACCAGCGCGTAGTGTGATTCTTTTTCCACGGGACGCTCCTTGTCCTGAGAAGTGAGTGCTCTACTTTGGCTATGGATTGCCCAGAGCTATGGATTGCCGAGCAGATCCCCTATATCAACCTGACGGTCAGCTTCCATAACCAATCCAAAGCTCATTTTTTCATAGGTGTAAAAAACCATTAACAGCCCGATCCGCTCGTCCGGCAGTTGCACGCGCTGATTGGCAACACGATCTTTGGTGATATCACCGCGCTTGGAAATAGCCAGCGTATCGCCAGCCTGCAAACCGTCTCGCTCACCGCGGTTGATCGCCACAACATCGAGGGCACCGGCATTGCGCACGCCATCTTCAACATTGAGCACCGAGGCCTTTATCTCTGTCGCCGGTGCTCGGGGATAAAAGGTTGAGGCCAATGTGCGCTCTTCGCTGACCAGCAGGCGGTCTTTAATGCGAATCTCACCCGCTGCGCGGCTAACACCCATGGTCGCAATATCATCTTTAAGGGCTTTAATTTTCGCAGCACCGACATCGATAGCGCGAATACCCAGCAACTCACCGGTTTCAGGGTCGAGATAGGGATCGCCGCGACGGTAGATACCATAGTTCAATCGATTGGCGGTGAAATCGCCCCGCGCGTAGAAATCATCCTTCATGCCCACCAGAATGCGACGCTCGGTACCGCCGAGAACATAGGGAGCACTGCGTAGTGTGACATCATCAGTGACACGAGTTTTCGAGAGAAAATTATCGATAACCTCCAGCGGCAGCGCACTGATCGCCTCGGCGTGGTCCATGGCCCTAATTTCCGGCGACAGCTTCAGGTCGCGACTGCGATTAACCACCAACTGTGGAACGCCGTCGATATAGACCAGAGTAATGGTATCGCCAGGGTATATAAGGTGGGGGTTTTCAATCTGCTGATTGGCATGCCAGATTTCCGGCCACATCCAGGGATCCTGGAGAAAAACACCGGAGATATCCCAGAGGGTGTCACCGCGTTTAACAACATACTTTTCAGGCACATCTTTATTGAGTAGCACAGCCTCAGCCATAACGCTGGAGATGCTTAACAGCATGGCCATTATCAGAGTGGTCACGAATGGAATTTTTTTCATAGAGGTGAGTCCTTTCTCATGGCGGGGTTAGTGTATAATTTTCAATACCCTTGAGTTTCTCAACTTACTGGCTTGAATAGCTTACTAGTAAGTGCAATGTATCAATAAGGGTCAGTATGCATAATGCCGCCGAGCTAACTTAATGGTAGCAGTGCTTTTAACTTTTTTTTAAAAATCTATCACATTCGCTATGGCTATATTAAATATTCTCGAATTCCCCGACCCCAGGCTGCGCACCGTAGCCAAGCCGGTCACCGCAGTTGACGACAAGATCAAACGTCTGGTCGCAGATATGCTCGACACTATGAAGCATGCCCAGGGTATTGGCCTGGCCGCCTCGCAGGTCGATGTTCATCAGCGCGTTATTGTGATGGATCTGGGTGAAGAGGGCATCCCGCCGCGGGTCTTTATCAACCCGGAGATTGAAGTTCTCGACGACAGCACCAACCCCTATGACGAGGGCTGTCTGTCTGTTCCCGGTTTTTACGAAACCATCGATCGCCCGGCCCATGTGATGATTCGCGCCCTTGATGGCGAGGGAAATGCCTTTGAAGAAGAGGCCCACGGCCTTTTGGCAGTTTGTATACAGCATGAGATCGACCATCTCGAAGGTAAATTATTTGTCGACTACCTGTCATCTTTCAAGCGCCAGCGTATTCGCAAAAAACTCGAAAAGATCCACAAACAGAATGCATAGGAAACTTTCAGCTTGAAGATTATTTTCGCGGGAACCCCGGATTTTGCCGCGGGACATCTGCAGGCCCTGATAGATAGCCCGCAACATTCGGTGATCGCGGTCTACACCCAGCCAGATCGACCGGCTGGGCGCGGTAAAAAGCTCAAGGCAAGCGCGGTTAAACTGTTAGCGGAAGCCAACAGCCTGCCGGTATTTCAGCCGCAATCCCTAAAAGACCCGGAACAGCAGCAAATCCTCGCGGATCTGCAGGCAGATATTATGGTGGTGGTCGCCTACGGGCTGATTCTGCCTCAGGCGGTTCTGGATACGCCGAAACTTGGCTGTATCAATGTTCACGGCTCTATCCTGCCACGCTGGCGCGGTGCTGCTCCGATTCAGCGCGCTATAGAAGCGGGCGACGAGGAGACCGGCGTAACTATTATGCAAATGGATGCGGGTCTGGATACCGGTGCCATGCTGTGTATTTCACGCTGCCCCATTGAGAGCACTGACAGCAGTGCAACCATGTATAAAAAGCTTGAAGAGCTAGGCGCTCCAGCCCTGCTCAGCACACTGGATAAACTACAGGACAATAAAGCATTAGCGGTTGTTCAGGACGATAGCCAGAGCTGCTATGCGGCAAAAATTGATAAAAGCGAAGCCCTTATCGACTGGTCGAAACCAGCGGCAGTGCTGGATAGACAGATCCGCGCCTTTAATCCTTTCCCCGCCGCCTATACAACGCTCGGTGATCTGCGTATTAAAGTTTGGCAAGCAGAGTTGGGGCCGGCCTCAACACAGGCTGCAGGTCAAATCATCAGCGCCGACAATAGCGGGATTCTGGTTAGCTGCGGCGAACAGTCACTGCTGCTAACGGTGATACAGCTGCCGGGTAAATCGCGTATGCCAGTCTCGGAAATTCTCAAATCCCGCGCCGAGCTGTTTACCGCGCAAACTCTGCTGGGCAACTGATGAATACTCGAGTCGCTGTCGCTGAAGTTATTGCCCAGGTATTGCGCGGCAAATCACTCTCGGCACTGTTGCCAGAATACGCACCCAAAGTGGCCGAAAAAGATGTAGGTCTATTTAAAGAGCTCTGTTTTGGCACCCTGCGCTGGTATCCCGCCATTGAGCTACTGCTAAAAGAACTGATGCAAAAACCCCTGCGCGAGAAAGAGTTTGAAATTCAGGGCCTTTTGGCCAGCGGCCTCTATCAGCTAATCCATACCAGAATCGCCGATCATGCGGCGATTAATGAAACCGTTGCTGCGGTGGCCAAACTCAATCGCCCCTGGGCGAAAGGCCTAGTTAATGCGGTGTTGCGCAACTTCCTCCGCCAGCGTGAAGCGCTGGATAAAAAACTCAGCAAAAATCCCATTTACACCCGCGCTCACCCCCAGTGGCTGCTGGACCTGCTCTTTAATGGCTGGGGCTCGGCAATAGCACTGGAGATTATCGCCGCCAATAACCAGCGCGCGCCGATGGTGCTGCGGGTTAATCAACAGCAGATATCCAGAGACGGTTATCTCGAGCAGTTAAAGGCTGCCGATATTCCCGCGCAAGCCACAAAACATAGTGCGCAGGGCATAGTTTTAGACGCCCCTATGGATGTGACCGCACTGCCGGACTTCGATAAGGGTTTTGCCAGTGTTCAGGATGAGGCTGCGCAACTTGCCGCGTCCCTATTAAACCTGAAATCAGGGCAATCGGTATTAGATGCCTGCTGTGCGCCAGGCGGCAAGACCTGCCATATTCTCGAAACACAGTCAGATTTAAGCCGAGTGGTTGCTGTCGAGCTTGAGAGCCGTCGTATTCAGCGGGTTGAAGAAAACCTCGCCCGACTGGGTCTTCAGGCGGAATTAAAGGTTGCCGATGCCTGCGAGCTTGAAAGCTGGTGGGATAATCAGGGCTTTGATCGGATTCTGCTCGATGCCCCCTGTTCCGCCACCGGTGTTATCCGTCGCCACCCGGATATCAAACTACTGCGCAAACCCACAGATATTGTTAAGCTAGCCGAAATACAGCTGCAGCTATTGCGCAGCCTTTGGCAAACATTAAACGATGGCGGTATTTTGCTGTATGCAACCTGCTCGGTTCTTGGGGAAGAGAACGATCAGGTGATAGAGAAATTTTTAGCGGAAACCCCAGAGGCCTCTGTGCACGAGATTGATGGGAGCTGGGGAATTAAAACAGATTATGGGCGGCAGCTGTTTCCCACAATCAATGGCAACGACGGCTTTTATTACTCGCGACTGGGTAAAAAAGCGTAGAAAGTTGCAAAATAAGGCTGATAACAACCCGGAATAATAATGAAAATAGTGATTGTTGGCGCAGGGCAGGTTGGCGGTACTCTGGCAGAGAATCTGGCCCGAGAATACAACGATATTACCGTTGTTGATATTAATGAACAGGCACTGCGTACGCTGCAGGATCGCCTGGATATTCGCACCGTAGCCGGTACCGGCTCCCATCCCAATATTCTGGTAAATGCCGGCATTGAAGATGCCGATATGCTAGTCGCTGTAACCAGTAGCGATGAGGTCAATATTATCGCCTGTCAGGTCGCCTACTCACTGTTTCACACGCCGACCAAAATCGCCCGCATTCGCTCACGCAATTACACCAACCCTAAATATCAGGCGAAGCTGTTTAACGACAAGCATATGCCGGTGGATGTGATGATCACCCCCGAGCAGGTGGTTACCGATTATATTCAAAAATTAGTTGAGCAACCGGGCGCACTGCAGGTGCTGGATTTTGCCGATGGCAGTATTCAAATGGTCGGTCTGCGCGCGGTTAAAGATGGCCCTCTGGTTGGCCAGCAACTGCGCACCTTAAAAGACCATATGCCCAATGTGGATGCGCGAGTGGCTGCCGTGTTCGGTAAAGATGGTGCGGTTTTCCCCACTGGGGACACGGTGATTGAAGATGGCGACGAGGTGTTCTTTGTCGCTGCGCGAAATAATATTCGCAAGGTGATGAGCGAACTGCGCCGCCTTGAAAAGCCCTACCATCGTCTGGTTATCGCCGGTGGCGGCAATATTGGCTTCCGTCTCGCCAAGGCCCTTGAGAACGACTACAACATTAAAATTATCGAGTTTTCGACAGATCGCGCTCGCCATCTCTCGGAGAAGCTCGACAGAACCGTGGTACTTAACGGCTCCGCTACGGATCAAGAGTTACTGCTCGATGAGAATATCGATAAAGCCGATGTATTTCTGGCCCTGACCAATGATGACGAGGTGAATATTCTCGCCTCACTGCTGGCCAAACAGCTTGGCGCGCGCAAAGTCATGACCCTGATCAGTAATCCGGTCTACGCCGACCTGATGCAGGGTGGTGCCATTGATATTGCTATCTCGCCACAGCAGGCAACCACCAGTTCGCTGCTCGCCCATGTGCGTCAAGGCGATATGGTTAGTGTGCACTCACTGCGACGCGGGGCTGCTGAAGCCTTGGAAATTATTGTCCACGGTGATGAAAAAAGCTCCAAGGTAGTGGGGCGTGCCATCGGCGATATTAAATCGCCGCCGGGATCGACGCTGGCGGCGTTGGTGCGCAACGGTGAAGTTATTATTGCTCACCACGATACGGTGATTGAAAGCGGCGACCACGTGATTGTCTTTGTTGTCGACAAAGCCAATACCAAGGCGGTTGAAAAACTCTTTGCCGTCGGCTTTACCTTCTTCTAGGACTTATCGACTTATGCATCTCAATATCGTTGCTCGAGTACTTGGCATACTGCTGATGATTTTCAGCTTGACCATGTTGCCGCCAATACTTGTGGCAACTATTTACGGCGAAAGTACCTCGTCAATGTTTGCTCTGGCGTTCGCCATTACCCTGATTGTCGGCCTGGTATTTTGGCTGCCCTCGAAACGGGTGACGGCGGAAATGCGCACCCGCGATGGTTTTGTGATCACGGTGTTTTTCTGGCTGGTACTCAGTACCTTTGGTGCCTTGCCGCTGATGCTCTCTGAGACCGCTAACCTAAGCTTTATCAATGCGCTGTTTGAGTCTGTCTCCGGTTTAACCACCACCGGTGCCACGGTGATCTCTGGACTGGATGATCTGCCGAAATCAATTCTCTACTATCGTCAGCAACTGCAGTGGCTCGGCGGTATTGGTATTGTGGTTATCGCGGTGGCGATTCTGCCGATGCTCGGGGTCGGTGGTATGCAGCTGTATCGCACCGAAACACCGGGGCCAATGAAAGATTCCAAGCTTACGCCGCGCATTAGAGAGACGGCCAATGTGCTGTTTAAAATCTATCTGGCGCTTACGGTTGCCTGTGGACTGGCCTATTGGCTGGCGGGGATGTCGGCATTTGATGCCATCAGCCACAGCTTCTCGACCGTATCTATCGGCGGCTTCTCGACCCATGATGCCAGTATCGGCTTTTTCGACAGTTCAGCGATTATGGCAGTCTGCGCCTTTTTTATGGTGATCTCGGGAATTAACTTTGCCCTGCACTTTCATGTCTGGCACGACCGCAAACTCTCCCATTACTGGTCAGATCCCGAAGCGCGAATGTATATCTACCTGCTGCTGATCGGTATTTTAATCACCTGCCTATATCTCCATTACAGCGGCACTTACGGTTGGAGTGAGAGTATTCGACAGGGTGGTTTCCACCTTATCTCAATTATGACCACCAGTGGATTTACCACCGATAATTTCAGTGGCTGGCCATCCTTCTTACCGTTCTTCCTGCTGTTTTTATCGTTCTTTGGTGCCTGTGCAGGGTCGACAGGCGGCGGTATTAAAATTGGTCGTATGCTTATTCTCGGCCAGCAATGTATTCGCGAGATCTACCGACTGGTGCATCCCAATGCGCTGCTGCCAATAAAGATTCATAATCGCCGCGTGCCAAGCCGTGTAGTCGATGCTATCTGGGCATTTTTTGGCGCCTATCTGGCGATTTTCTATCTGATGGTTTTACTGTTGCTGGCCTCAGGTCTCGACTATGTCACCGCTTGGTCTGCAACCGCGGCATCGCTAAATAATCTCGGTCCCGGTCTGGGTGAGGTCGCCATTAACTTCGCGGAAATTAATGGTTTTGCCAAATGGGTTCTGTGTTGGGGAATGCTGCTCGGTCGACTGGAAATCTTTACGCTGTTAGTCCTGTTTACGCCGACCTTCTGGCGCAACTAAGTCAGCGTTAAGATCCCCACCACTGCCTTTAGCGCGGTTACTTTTCTCGCGCGTTATAAAACGCTTCTTCAGAGATCGCATGGTAGGATTTTGACTGCTTGGCAAACTCTTTCAGCGAATCGGCAATCCGGCGAGAGAGAGGATTGACAACCGCCACCTGTTCTACCACTTCAACCGATAATCGCTGTAACTCGGCAATCACATCATCAGGTAATTTTTTAACCTGAACGCCGTGATTTTCAACCAGCTCAACCAGTGCCGCATTATTTCTCGCCGTGTATTCGTCGAGCATATCCTGATTGGCTGCGCGCGCCGCGACTTCAACAATTGCCTGCAGATCAGCAGGCAGAGAGGCATAGGCCTGCTTATTGATAATCAGCTCAAGGGTTGGGCCCGGTTCGTGCCAGCCAGGGTAATAGTAGTACTTGGCAACCTGGTGGAGGCCAAAGGCCAAATCATTGTAGGGGCCAACCCATTCGGTCGCATCAATCACGCCGGTCTGCATGGAAGTGTAGAGCTCACCCCCGGGAATATTCACAGCAATACCACCAGCGCGGGAAATGACTTCGCCGCCCAATCCGGGAATACGCATTTTCAGTCCACGAATATCATCCATTGATTTAATCTCGCGATTAAACCAGCCGGCCATCTGCACACCCGTATTGCCACCGGCAAAGGGAATAAGATTAAACGGCTCGTAAAGCTCGCGCCATAACTCAAGCCCGCCACCATAGTGCAGCCAGGCATTCATCTCCTGAGCATTGAGGCCGAAGGGAACCGCGGTAAAAAATACTCCGGCTGGCACTTTGCCTTTCCAATAATAGGCCGCGCCGTGACCCACTTCGGCTGTGCCCTGAGATACCGCATCGAAAACCTCAAGGGCGGGAACCATCTGCCCTGCACCATAGACTTTAATTTTTAAGCGGCCATTGCTCATGCGCTCAACATTTTTCGCGAAGTTCTCTGGCGCCAGGCCAAGACCCGGGAAATTTTTTGGCCAGGTGGTGACCAGTTTCCACTTATAGGTCTTTTCAGGCTGTACAGATGTGGTCACAGTGCTGGTGGTGGTTTCACTGCCACAACCGATCAGTAAAGTGCACAGCAGTGCCAGAGAGATTAAACGCATGGTGTTCCCCTTATTATTATGATGCCTAACAACTATATTTAATCAGCCCGCTAAAGGGCAACCAGATTGGCTGATGCCAGTATCAATATCTTGGTGCCCACATCGGCAAAGCCGACATGCACTCTGGCCCGCGGGCCATTGCCTTCAAAGTTGAGAATAACGCCCTCACCATAGACCTGATGATTGACTCCCTGTCCCAATGCAAAACCGGTGTCATCGCCCTGATCACTGCTCAGAGCACCGCGAGCATAGCTGGTCGGCCGGCTAACGGTACTCTGCAGACGCACCTCTTCGATCACCTCTTTGGGAATATCGCGGACAAAGCGCGACACCGAGTTAAACGATTCACTGCCGTAAATCGAGCGGCTCTCGGCAAAGGTCAGATAGAGTTTTTGCATGGCTCTGGTGATACCCACATAGGCCAGACGTCGCTCTTCTTCGAGGCGGCCGGGTTCCTCCAAAGACATTTTATGAGGAAATAAATTCTCCTCCATACCGGCCAGAAAGACTAACGGAAACTCAAGACCTTTGGCGCTGTGCAATGTCATCAACTGCACGGCATCCTGATCTTCATCGGCCTGTCGGTCGCCAGAATCCAGCGCTACCTGATCAAGGAACTGCGGCAGAATCGGCTGGTCTGCGTCTTCCGGCTCAAAGTTGCGGCAGGCGCCGACCAGTTCTTCAAGGTTTTCTACACGAGCCTGTCCGCGCTCACCTTTTTCACGGCGGTGCATCTCGATCAGACCGCTGCGCTCGATAGCATGATCGGCCTGTTCGTGAAGTGGCAGCTCATCTAGCTGACCACTCATTTCATTAATCAGCTGTATAAACACAGCCACCGCATTGGTCGCTCGCGCAGCCATACGCTTTTCGGTAATAATTTTTTCCGCCGCACTCCACAGTGAGATCTGCCCATCGCGGGCAACCTCACGAATCATTTCAACGGTGCGATCACCAATACCCCGGGTTGGAACATTGACCACGCGCTCGAACGCGGTGTCATCGTGACAGTTCATCATCAGGCGCAGATAAGAGAGGGCGTTTTTAACTTCCAGACGTTCATAGAAACGCTGTCCGCCATAAATCCGGTAGGGAATATCCGCCTGTAATAGGGCGGCTTCAAGAACTCGCGACTGGGCGTTGGATCGATAGAGAATCGCCGAATCTTCACGGCGGTTGCCCTGCTGAACCCAGCTGTGCAGACGGTCGGCGATATAGCGCGCTTCATCGTGTTCATTAAAGGCGGCATACAGGGCGATGGGCTCGCCCTCGCCAGAGTCGGTCCACAGGTTTTTGCCGAGACGCTCGGCATTTTTAACAATCACCGCATTGGCGGCACCGAGAATATTCGAGGTGGAGCGATAGTTTTGCTCCAACTTGACGGTATGTGTATTGGGGAAATGACGCTCATAGCTAAGAATATTCTCGACCTTTGCCCCGCGCCAACCATAGATAGACTGATCGTCATCGCCCACGGCGGTAACACCGCTGACCTTACCCGCTAGCAGTCGCAACCAGGCGTACTGAACGGCGTTGGTATCCTGAAACTCATCGACTAGAATATGCTGAAAGCGCTGCTGATAATGCTCGAGAACCGCAGGATTGTTTTTCCACAGTTCCAGTGCACGCAATAAGAGTTCAGCAAAATCGATTACCCCGAGACGATTGCAGACCTCTTCATACTCGCGGTAGATACGCAGCATGGTCAGCAAGTGCGGATCACCAGTCTCCTGAATATGCGCCGCGCGCAGGCCTTCATCCTTTTGACCATTGATCCACCACTGAGCCTGCTTGGGCGGCCAGCGCTGCTCGTCGAGATCCATACTGCGCATCACTCGCTTAACCAGGCGCAGCTGATCATCGGAATCCAGTATCTGGAAGTTCTCCGGTAAATTCACATCGCGCCAATGGGCTTTAAGCAGACGGTGTGCCAGACCGTGGAAAGTGCCAACCCACATACCGCGCAGTGACATCCCCAACAGTTCGTCAATGCGCTCACGCATTTCCCGAGCCGCTTTATTGGTAAAGGTCACCGCCAATAGGCCATAGGGTGAAATATTGTCGACCTGTATTTTCCAGGCGATGCGATGCACCAGCACTCGGGTTTTGCCGCTACCTGCGCCGGCCAACACCAATAGGTGTTGCTTGTCGCTGGTAACCGCTTCTTCCTGGGCTGGGTTTAACTGATTGAGTATCGAGGTAACGTCCATAGGGCCTTATTCTAACAATATGTCCCGAACAGTTGTTGGGCAAAATACTGTTTATGTTGAGTTTATTGTTGTCGAGGCAATTTATGCCGGTCATGAGCTTTTTACTACAAAACTGGCATTAAATCGGGATTTCTTGTAAATTTTTTACACAATCACTTTGGTTAAACGTTAAAACTGGTCTATAAAAGTGGTTCTAATAAGTTTGTCTACAAGGACTCTCTATGAAACCCGCACAGCTCACACAGACCATTAGCGATACCTTAACTGAACTGCGCAAGTCCGAGCGCAAGGTCGCTGAATTTGTCCTTAAAGAACCTTTAGGGGTTATACGTATGCGGATTGTCGATCTGGCACAGCAGGCCGGCGTCAGTGAGCCCACGGTGGTGCGATTTTGCCGGGCAGTAGGCTGCCGTGGTTTTCAGGATTTTAAACTGGCGCTGGCACAACAATTAGCCTCAAGTCCAAGCTACGGTCAAATTGCAGTAACCGATACAGATTCAACTCGCGAATATACCCACAAGGTTTTCGACTCAACCGTGGACACGCTATTAAAAGTTCGTGATAGCCTGATACTGGAAAATTTGGAAGCAGCGGTAGCGGCCATCTGCAATGCACAGCGGGTGGAGTTTTATGGCTTTGGTGCCTCGGCGGCTGTTGCCTTTGATGCCCAACACAAATTCTTTAGGCTGCAGATTACCTCGGCAGCCTACTCGGATCCGCATCTGCAAAATATGTCAGCAACTTCATTGCACGCTGGAGATGTGGTGGTGGCGATCTCCCAGTCGGGACGCACCAAGGCGCTACTGGATTCTATGGATCTGGTTAAAAAGGCCGGGGGTATTGTTATTGGTCTGGCGCCAAGTAATTCGCCCATTGCCAGAAAGGCCGATATTACTATTGAGGTCAATGCCAAGGAGGACATTCAAATCTATACGCCGCTATCCTCAAGAATTGCCCATCTTGCGGTTCTGGATGTATTGGCGATTGGCGTGGCGCAAAAGAAAGGCCCGCAGCTGGAAGCACATTTGCAACAACTACAGGCCGGCCTGGCATCACTGCGCAGTGATTAAATGGTTTACTCGTCTTTGTAATCGTCGTCTAAAACGCCTTTTTCTTTAAGGGTTTTTACCAGCTTTTCCAGCCTAACAAAGGCGACCACGCCCATCAACCCAAACACAAATCCTGCTGCTGCTAATCCATCCATAATTTTTCCCTTCCTAAAAATAATTTTTCTTTATAAATTATAGTGCAAAGTAAATTTTACGCATTGATAATTTTTTCAGAATTTCTTTTGAGTCAATAGAAAAAACCACCATAGTGCCGTCTGTTGATATTGCTAAGTAATCAGCTAATTAATTTTATAGAACACCAAGTAAATATCATGCCTTTTAATGACTCAACAGTAACTGAGTTGATTTAGATAAAGGTGTTTTTTATTTGTTATTATTTCTTGCAGAATGCCTCAAAATTCTTTGCCGAATTCTCAGACAACTCTGAAAAAAACATTGCTGCAGCATATGTTTTTTCAGATTTTTTCTCGTTTCCTGCTTGTCTTTCTTTGTCTGCGGTTTTTAATAATTCACCAGACGTGTATAAGAAAAACCCTGCTGCCTCACTAATCTTTTTGCAGTCTTCGCTCTTCCAAAATCCTATTTCGGCTTCCTCAGGCTTTGCGCATCCTGAGATGGAAAGAAACAAAATTAATATCCAAAAGATGGGAGTGAATTTATTCATTATGTAACCTCGGCATCAGAAAATAGATTTAATAAAGCTTTTTACATGTGTTTGCATTTTTTACTAATATTGATAAATTAATTTTGTTAACACTACTCCACCGTAACTGACTTGGCCAAATTTCTCGGCTGATCAACATCGGTGCCCTTAAGTAAGGCGACATGATAGGAAAGCATCTGCAATGGCAGTGTATAAATAATTGCCTCTAAACTTTTTGGTACATGAGGCATAGCGATAACTGTTGTTCCCGGTTCGCTGACAAAGCCGGCATCCACATCGGCAAATACAAACAACTCTCCACCCCGTGCGCGAACTTCATGCAAATTAGATTTTAACTTTTCCAATAATTCATTATTTGGTGCCACTGTGACTACTGGCATATCTTCATCAACCAGCGCCAATGGCCCATGTTTTAATTCACCGGAAGGGTAGGCTTCCGCATGAATATAGGAAATTTCTTTTAGTTTCAATGCACCCTCAAGGGCAACAGGGTATTGTTCACCGCGACCCAAAAATAGGGCGTGATGCTTGTTGGCAAATGATTCTGACATTTCCTCAATCACTCCATCCAACCCTAGCACTTGGCTACAAAGCTCTGGAAGTCGATGTAAATTTTCGACAAGCTCTTTTTCTACTTTTTCATCAAGGCCTTTATGGCGACCCAGTGATAAAGTTAAAAGCTGCAGTGCGACCAGCTGGGTAGTAAAAGCTTTGGTCGATGCCACACCAATTTCAGGGCCAGCCATAGTCATCAATGAAATATTTGATTCTCGAACCAAGGAACTATTGGCAACATTACAAATTGCTAGAAAACCGAGATAACCATTCTCTTTAGCTTTGCGCAATGCCGCTAATGTATCAGCAGTTTCACCGGATTGAGAGATAGTGACAAAAAGAGTTCCCGCAGGCACAGAAACTGTTCTGTAACGATATTCGCTTGCCACTTCGACCTGACAGGGAATACCTGTATGCTCTTCTAACCAATATTTAGCGACAAGACCGGAGTGAAAACTTGTGCCACAGGCAACGATATGAATGTTATTAGTTTGTGCGAAAAGTTCTTCTGCCTGATAACCAAAAATAGCTTCGCGGATATTATCTTTGCCAATACGACCCGCCGTAGTGTCGGCTAAAACTGTTGCCTGTTCGAAGATTTCTTTTTGCATAAAGTGACGGTACTCACCTTTTTCTGCAATCTGATCTTTTTCATCCAGCTGATGCACCTCTCTACTGACTGCATTACCAGCCTCATCAAAAATACTATAGGCAGCACTTGTCATCTCAACAAGATCACCTTCTTCCACAAATACAAACCGATCAGTTACCTGACGCAGTGCCATTTGATCTGAAGCAATAAAGTGTTCGTCAATACCTACGCCAACCACCAACGGGCTTCCACTGCGAGCACCAATAATTGTATCTGGGTGTGTTTCTGAAATTACGCCCAGTGCGTAAGCACCCTCTAGTCTTGTAATAGTTTTCTGAACAGCAGATCGTAAGTCACCGTGGCTTTTCAAATAATGATGAACTAGATGGGCTATTACTTCTGTATCGGTTGCAGAGATGATTTCGTAACCCAGCGCCACAACCTCTTTTCGCAACTCATCGTGATTTTCAATAATTCCATTGTGAACAACTGAAACTCCCGCTGAAATATGTGGATGAGAATTGATGGTACTTGGCTCACCGTGAGTGGCCCAACGGGTGTGCGAAATACCTGTATTACCAGCACAAGGGTTAACTGCAGCGATTTTTTCTAACTCAACCACCTTGCCTATATTTTTTATTGTTTGTAAGGCTCCCGCGCTGTCAATAATAGAAAGCCCCGCTGAGTCATATCCGCGATATTCAAGACGATGTAGACCTTCAATTAAAATTTTATATATATTTCTTTGCGTTACCGCACCTACTATTCCACACATAATTAAAATCCGCTCTATTTTTTAATTGGCCGTTTCCAGCCACTTACATTACGTTGTCTAGTTCTAGCAACGGCTAGATTGCCATCGGGGATCTCTGTATTGATAGTTGACCCTGCAGCGACAAATGCATTTTCACCAATACTCACCGGGGCAATTAATGTACTGTTCGAACCGACAAAACTATTGTCGCCAATCTGGGTTTTATATTTATTCACACCATCGTAGTTACAGGTAATTGTGCCTGCGCCCACATTCACACTTTCACCCAGTTCGGCATCGCCAACATAGCTTAGGTGATTAATTTTACTGCCATTGCCGACAATGGCTTTTTTGGTCTCGACGAAATTGCCAACTTTGGTATCTGTACCCAGTTCGGTTCCCGGACGGATTCGGGCAAAGGGCCCGAGAATTGCGCGGTCGCCAATCGTCGACTGCTCTATCACTGTATTGGCTTTTATCTCTACGCCATCACCGATGGTGCTGTTAATAATATGGCAGTTTGGTCCAATACTCACCCCAGAACCTATTGTTACATCGCCTTCAAAAATACAGTTCACATCAATAAAGTTATCAGTGCCTGCCCGCAGGGTTCCACGCTGATCAAAACGCGCAGGATCTGCCAGGCTAGTGCCAGCGACCATTAGCGCATCGGCGAGTTGGGCTTGGTATACACGCTCAAGCGCGGCCAGTTGCTGGCGATTGTTAATGCCTTCAACTTCAGCCACTGAGCTGGGATGTATGCCATTAATACTGTAGCCGGCTTTTCTGGCAATGGAGATCAGGTCGGTAAGATAGTACTCGCCCTGAGCATTGTTGTTATTAATTAATGGCAGCCATTCGGCAAGCTGTTGTGCGGTTAATGACATTACGCCAGTATTTACTTCATCGACCTTTAACTGCTCTGGATTAGCGTCTTTTTGCTCAACAATTGCTTCAATCTGACCATCGGCATCACGAATAATCCGTCCGTAACCCTGAGGATTGTTCAGTTGAATGGTGAGTAGGCCAATACTTTTATCATCCACTGCGTCGAGCATCTGGCTAATAGTGTCTGAGGTAATTAAGGGAACATCACCGTAGAGGATAACTACCTTGGCGTCTTCACGCAGCTCTGGCAGTGCCATATGCACAGCGTGGCCTGTGCCAAGCTGTTCGGCCTGTTCAACCATGCTGATCGATGGGTCGCTATAGAGTGCTCGGACGGCTTCTGCGCCATGTCCAGTAACAATGATTTTTTTCGAATCGCCAACGGTAGTGGCGGCATCGAGTACATGGCCAAGCATAGGCTTGCCGGCTAGTTTATGCAGCACCTTTGGCAGCTGGGACTTCATGCGTGTTCCCTTGCCGGCTGCAAGAATAACAATATCAGTAGTTTTCATCGATTATCGGCCCGATTTACTGTTTATTAATAAATTTTGCAGGCTAACGGTACTGTCAAAAGGTTGTCAGTACAAGCCATCCTGGAACAACGCCTTCCTACTGAGGTTTTTCCAGCTGAAAAAAAAGGGCGGCACAGCCACCCCTTTTTATACTCAAGCAACTGTTAATCAGCCGCCGAGCTTTTTACGTAACTGCGCAACAGTTTTAAGCTGTGCAGATGCTTCTGCCAACATTGCCGCGGCTTTGGAGTACTCTATCTCACCCGTCTGGTTGGCAATTGCCTGCTCTGCATCTTTTACCGCTTCAGCTGCTGCAGCTTCGTCGATATCATCAGCACGCACCGCAGTATCGGCCAGTATGGAAACCATATTTGGCTGTACTTCGAGGTACCCGCCAGAGAGGTAGTAGATCTCTTCTTCACCATTCTGCTTGATAAGCCTGACCGGGCCGGGCTTAAGATCGCTGAGCAGTGGGGCGTGACCAGCGGTTACACCAAGCTCTCCAAGAGAACCTGTGGCAACCACCATCTCAATCAATCCGGAAAAGATTGATTCGTCTGCACTTACGATGTCGCAATGAACTGTCATAGCCATAATTATAGCGCCTGCTTATCCCAGATTAGATCTTTTTGCTTTTCTCAACAGCTTCTTCGATTGAACCGACCATGTAGAAGGCCTGCTCCGGTAAGCTATCGTATTCGCCAGCAAGAATGCCTTTAAATCCAGAAATAGTATCTTTCAGTGAAACATACTTGCCTGGTGCACCGGTGAAGATCTCTGCTACGTGGAAGGGCTGTGATAGGAAACGCTCGATCTTACGTGCGCGTGTTACTACCTGCTTATCTTCTTCAGAGAGCTCATCCATACCGAGAATGGCAATAATATCTTTCAATTCTTTAAATCGCTGCAGTACTGACTGTACGCCACGAGCAACTTCGTAGTGCTCCTGACCAATAATCAGTGGATCGAGCTGACGTGAAGTTGAATCCAGTGGATCTACCGCTGGGTAAATACCTTTAGAAGCAATATCACGGCTCAGTACAACGGTTGAATCCAAGTGAGCAAAGGTTGTTGCTGGCGATGGATCGGTCAAGTCATCCGCAGGTACATATACTGCCTGTACAGATGTAATAGAGCCGGTCTTGGTAGACGTAATACGCTCCTGCAGGGCGCCCATTTCTTCAGCCAGTGTAGGCTGGTAGCCTACCGCTGATGGCATACGACCCAGCAGTGCCGATACTTCGGTACCTGCCAATGTGTAACGGTAGATGTTATCGACGAACAACAGTACGTCTTTACCTTCGTCACGGAATTTTTCTGCCATGGTCAGACCGGTCAGTGCTACACGCAGTCTGTTACCTGGAGGCTCATTCATCTGGCCGTAAACCATGGCTACTTTTGATTCGCTTGGCTTCTCGATGTTTACAACACCGGATTCCTGCATCTCGTAGTAGAAATCGTTACCTTCACGAGTACGCTCACCAACACCAGCAAATACAGATAGA
>Ga0209195_1001069_pt1 | contig 19365 bp, 16 predicted proteins | sample COGITO_mtgs_1004_3_FD_184788 | JGI IMG/M metagenome (GOLD analysis project Ga0209195, IMG submission 184788) | Pelagic marine microbial communities from North Sea - COGITO_mtgs_100420 (SPAdes) (version 2) | ecosystem: Environmental > Aquatic > Marine > Epipelagic ...
TTTAGTTGAGAAAAAACTTGAGCAGCATCTGTAATCACATCGCCTTGAATAGGAGCAATATCATTTCTATTAGATTTTATTGCATACAGACCAATTACTTCAGAACCATCTGTAGCAGTATTGGATTTATAATCCCACAAGAACTTTACATTTTTGATATCGTTAGATCTTACGCCTATTACTTTTCGATCAGATAATAATTTATTTACCATGGCAGTGTCACTCACCTTCGCTTGTGCAACAAGAGAACTTAACTGTTGTTCTGATTGAGCAACGTTTACAGTTAAGTATGTAAATAATGTTTTTTGCTGAACTTCAGTAGAGTCTTTTACCTCATTTAAAATACTTTGGATGTCATTAACATCTTTAGTTTCCTCAGTTTCTTCTGTAATGTCTTCTTTAAGCATTTCAGCTACAACAGCGTTGGCTGAAAAGAAATAGTTTTGAACTTCGGCATTAGAAAATACTTCCCAGAATTGCAATTCAGCTTTGCTTGTAACAAGTTTAGTTACTCTATCAATATCTTTTGCACCAGGTAACTCTATTTGGATTCTTCCAGAATTACCTATACGTTGAATATTTGGTTGTGTAACCCCAAACTTATCAATTCTACTTCTTAAAACTTCAAAAGCAGTATTAATAGAGCTATTAATTTCTAGTTGTAATTCTTCTTTAACTTCTTCGTTTGTTTTGTTGAAGTTTATTTTTTCGCGAAGTGCTTTTGTGCCAAATATTTCAGGATCACTTAATTTTATACCACTAGTTCCTGCGGCAATTTCAAATTCTCTAAAAAATAAATCTAAATAGTTGTCGGTATTATTTTTCTGAGCTTCATCTGCAGCTTTTAATGCTTGTCTAAAGACCAAACTTTTTGAGTCATTTGATAAAGAGATCAATACCTCTTTTACAGATACTTGTAAAATTGCATTGATACCACCTTTCAAATCAAGACCTAAGTTCATTTCTTTGTCTTTGATATCATTATAAGTAAATTGAGAAATCCCTAGGTTGATCACCTCAAGGTTATTTACACTATCTAAATATTTTTTCTCTAAACTTGCTAATTCTCTCCCATTATTCTGATCTCCTCTAGATTTCGCGTATTCTTTGGCTTCATTTTCTACTTTTGAAGTAAAAAATGAAAAAGACAATTGGTATAAACTTACCAATCCGAAAAGGATTGCAAATAATCTTATAAGTCCTTTGTTTTGCATCTTCGTTTGATTTTAGTCGACTACTTTTTTAAAACGTGCAAATATAGTATTTACAATAAGATTAGCCTAATGAAATTATGTATATTTACCCGCTTTTAGTAAGCGATAAGCAACTAACAAAAAAACCATTTCAGAAACTATGAGTCATCTATCTGACATCGAAATTGCACAAGCTAAGGAGCTTAAGCATGTTATTACTATTGCACACAAAATAGGAGTTGATGAAGACGACATTGAGATGTATGGTAAGTATAAAGCTAAACTTCCATTACATCTTTTAGATGAAGAAAAAGCAGCTAATAATAATTTAATATTGGTTACTGCTTTAACACCAACTCCAGCAGGAGAGGGTAAAACAACAGTTTCTATTGGCCTTACAGAGGGTTTAAATAAAATAGGTAAGCAAGCTACAGTAGTTTTGAGAGAGCCTTCTTTAGGGCCTGTTTTTGGGATAAAGGGTGGTGCAGCTGGTGGAGGTTATTCTCAGGTAGTGCCTATGGAGGATATAAATTTACATTTTACCGGAGATTTCAACGCAGTTGAAAAAGCAAATAATTTATTGTCAGCATTAATAGATAATAACATTCAAAATAAAGTATCTAATTTAAATATAGACCCAAGAACCATACTCTGGAAACGAGTAATTGACATGAATGATAGAGCTCTTAGAGATATCACCATTGGTTTGGGAGGAACTGCTAACGGAGTGCCAAGACAAGACGGTTTTAATATTACGCCAGCTTCGGAGGTAATGGCTATTCTTTGCATGGCAACAGATTTTGACAATTTAAAAAAGCGTCTAGGTGACATTTTTATTGGATTTACTTTCAAGAAAGAGCCTGTTTTTGCTAGAGATTTAAAGGCAGAAAATGCCATGGCAATTTTATTAAAAGATGCTATTAAACCAAATTTAGTTCAGACTTTAGAAGAAAACCCAGCAATCATTCATGGAGGACCCTTTGCCAATATAGCTCAAGGAACCAATACTATTATTGCAACTAAAATGGGGCTTTCGTTGTCTAATTATGTGGTAACAGAGGCTGGATTTGGTGCAGATTTAGGTGCTGAAAAGTTTTTGAATATCAAGTCTGCTTTTGCAAAATTAAATCCTAAGTGTGTGGTTTTAGTAGCCACTATTAGAGCATTACGTCATCATGGAGGTGTAAAAAAAGAGAATTATAACCTGCAAAATTTAGAAGCTGTAAAAGAAGGTTTCAAAAATTTAGAGAAACATATAGAGAATATTAGAAAATATAATATAGAACCGGTAGTGGCTGTTAATTCTTTTCTGTCAGACACATCAGAAGAAGTTAATTTTGTAATTGAAAAATGTTCAAGTTTAGGAGTTCATGCAGTCTTGTCTGAAGGGTGGTCAAAAGGTGGAGAAGGAACAAAACAACTAGCAAAAGCTGTTGTTGATATTGTTGAAAATAAAGCAACTCAATACAAACCGCTGTATGATTGGAAAAGTCCTGTAACAGAAAAGATTGAAATAATTGCTAAAGAAATTTATGGAGCTTCTAAGGTAGAATACAGTAAAAAAGCACAGTTAAATTTGAGAAGAATTAACAGGTTAGGATTTAATGATTTTGCTATATGTATGGCTAAAACACAAAAATCTTTTTCAGATAACGAGCAACTAATAGGAAGACCTGAGGGCTTTACAGTTACTGTCAGAGAAATTGAAATAGCTGCTGGAGCTCAGTTTATTATCCCAATTTTAGGGAAAATGATGCGGATGCCTGGTTTGCCTGCTATTCCTGCATCTGAAGGAATGACCATTGATAAAGATGGAGTTATTTCTGGACTATCTTAATAATAGGAATCAAATTAAAAAATAAAAAACCAGCCTAGAGGCTGGTTTTTTATTTAAAGCATGGGTGTTTATAATGCCAATAATCCATTTGTTTTAGTGACACCTTCTGCAGATTCTTTTAGATGTGCTTTTTCAGCATCACTTAATTGAATCTCCACTATTTTTTCAATTCCATTTTTCCCTAATACAACAGGAACTCCAATACATAAATCATGTAAACCATATTCTCCATCTAGTAAGGTAGAACATGGAAATATTTTTTGTTGATCACAAGCAATTGCTTGAACCAATCCACTAACAGCAGCACCAGGGGCATACCACGCTGAGGTTCCTAATAAACCGGTTAGTGTAGCACCGCCAACTTTGGTGTCTTGCAATACTTTTTCTAAGCGTTCTTCAGATATAAATTCTGATACTGGTACAGAATTACGAGTTGCTAATCTTGTTAAAGGGACCATACCTTTATCAGAATGCCCCCCAATAACCATTCCGTCAACATCAGAGATAGGAGCATCTAAAGCCTCTGCTAATCTGTATTTAAACCTAGCTGAATCTAATGCACCACCCATTCCAATGATTCTATTTTTTGGGATTCCAGTTGTTTTGTGAACTAAGTAAGTCATGGTATCCATTGGATTAGAAACTACAATGATGATCGTATTTTGAGAATGTTCAATTAAATTTGATGAAACGGTTTTTACAATACCAACATTAATTCCAATTAATTCCTCTCTTGTCATTCCAGGTTTCCTAGGAATCCCTGAGGTGATTACACAAATATCAGAATTTGCAGTTTTTGAATAATCGTTGGTTGTTCCTGTTATTTTTGTATCAAAACCATTTAAGGATGCTGTTTGCATTAAGTCCATCGCTTTTCCTTCTGCGTACCCTTCTTTAATGTCTAATAATACAACTTCAGAAGCAAAGTTTTTTATAGCAATATACTCTGCACAACTAGCTCCTACTGCACCTGCTCCTACAACTGTAATTTTCATATTTTTTGTTTTTTATTTTTTGTAAATGATTAAATAATATTATTGTATTAATAGAGGTACATCACTTCACCTCTATTGCGTTTTATTCATGAAATTTATGCATCAATATTTGCATATTTAGCATTTCTTTCAATGAAGTCTCTTCTTGGAGGAACCTCATCACCCATAAGCATTGAGAAAACTCTATCTGCTTCTGTCATACTTTCAATAGTTATCTGGCGTAAAGTCCTAAATTCAGGATTCATGGTAGTGTCCCATAGTTGCTCTGCATTCATTTCACCAAGACCTTTATATCGTTGAATATTAACAGAACCACCCATCTTTGAGGCAATTAAATCTCGCTGATCGTCATCCCAAGCATATTCTCTTTTTTGGCCTTTTTTCACAAGATATAGTGGAGGAGTGGCTATGTATATATATCCTTGCTCAACCATTTCTTTCATATACCTAAAAAAGAATGTCAATATTAAGGTAGCAATGTGAGATCCATCTACATCTGCGTCACACATGATAACCACTTTGTGGTATCTTAATTTTGTTAAGTTTAAAGCCCTTGGATCTTCTTCTGTACCAATACTTACTCCCAAGGCAGTAAACATATTTTTTATTTCTTCATTTTCAAAAACTTTGTGTTGCATTGCCTTTTCAACATTTAAGATTTTTCCTCTTAAAGGTAAAATTGCTTGAAAGTTTCTGTCTCGTCCTTGTTTAGCAGTACCACCTGCAGAATCTCCCTCAACTAAAAATATTTCACATTGAGCAGGGTCTGTTTCGGAGCAATCAGATAATTTTCCAGGCAACCCTCCAATACTCATTACTGTCTTACGCTGAACCATTTCACGTGCTTTTCTAGCAGCATGTCTAGCAGTGGCCGCTAGAATAACTTTTTGCACAATAGTCTTTGCATCGTTAGGATTTTCCTCAAGATAATCAGTAAGCATTTCAGAAACTGCTTGCGAAACGGCAGATGTTACCTCTCTGTTACCAAGTTTGGTTTTTGTTTGCCCTTCAAATTGTGGCTCTGCAACTTTAACAGAAACGATGGCAGTTAGTCCTTCTCTAAAATCATCTCCAGAAATTTCAAATTTTACATTTTTAAGTAAACCGGAATTGTCTGCATATTTTTTTAAAGTACCCGTTAAACCTCTTCTAAAACCAGACAGATGTGTTCCTCCTTCATGGGTATTAATATTGTTTACATATGAGTGTAAATTTTCAGCATAAGAGGTGTTGTATACCATGGCAACTTCTACAGGAATTCCATTCTTTTCACCTTCCATAGAAATGACACTTGATGTCAATTGTTCTCTAGTACTATCTAAATATTTAATAAATTCTGGAAGACCTTCGTTACTAAAAAAAGTTTCATTAATAAAGTTTCCTTCATCATCCTTTCTTCTTTTGTCAGTAAGAGTGATAGTAATTCCTTTATTTAAGTAAGATAATTCACGTAGACGAGTGGCTAATGTCTCATAACTGTATTCAATAGTTTGAACAAAAATGGAAGTATCAGGTAAAAAAGTAACAATAGTACCTGTAAAATCAGTTTCACCAACTGTTTTTACTGGATATAAGCTTTTACCTTTAGAGTATTCTTGTTGCCAAATTTTTCCTTCTTTGTGAACGGTAGCTGTTAAATGCTCAGATAGGGCATTTACACATGAGACTCCAACACCGTGAAGACCTCCTGAAACTTTATAAGAATCTTTGTCAAACTTTCCACCGGCACCAATCTTTGTCATGACTACTTGCAGTGCAGAGACTCCTTCTTTTTTGTGAATTCCAACCGGTATACCTCGACCGTTGTCTTTGGTAGTAATAGAATTATTTTCATTAATAATTACGTCGATGGTGTCACAATGTCCTCCCATAGCCTCGTCTATGGAGTTATCTACAACCTCGTAAACAAGATGATGAAGCCCTCTTACACCAACATCTCCAATATACATGGAAGGACGCATTCTTACATGCTCCATTCCTTCTAATGCTTGTATACTGGAAGCATCATAATTATTTTTAATTTCTTCGCTCATAATTTAAAGTGTTTTTATCATAAAAAATCATCACAAAAAAGTGATGAAAATTATATAAACAAATTTACGAAAAATGAGCATTTAAAGAATGCTGGTTTGCTGATATTACTGCGTTTTATCAACATTTGTTAATTACTAGTAAATGGCTTAAACCTATCTTAAAACCCCTTAAATAGGTGTTTTTAGATTTATAAAAACAAGGGCAATGAATAAAATGATAAAATGTCTTAAAACAAGTTATTTTAAGACATTTATTGCACTAATTATTTGATGTTTTTTGCAAAATCATCCAAAGCTAAGGTTAATAGGCATCTTCATGAACTGTTTTAATTGCTCTCCCGCTCGGCTCATTCATATTTTGAAAACTTTTATCCCAGGCCAATGCAGTTGGAGTGCTACACGCTATAGATGGTACAGATGGCACTGTTAATGCTGCAGTATCTGAAGGGAAATGTTCTTCAAAAATAGATCGGTAATAGAATTCTTCTTTTGTTCTTGGAGTTTGATTTGGAAAACGATGAGTGGCTTGCTTCATTTGTTCACTAGACACTGCTTCATCTACCAATGTTTTTAAAGTATCTATCCAGCTATATCCAACACCGTCTGAAAATTGCTCTTTTTGCCTCCACGCTACAGATTCTGGTAATAAGCTTTCAAAGGCTTTTCGCAGTACCCATTTTTCCATACGCTCTCCATTAATCATTTTATCTTGAGGATTTATTCTCATGGCAACATCCATAAATTCTTTATCCAAAAAAGGGACACGACCCTCAATACCCCAAGCAGCCAAACTTTTGTTAGCTCTTAGGCAATCATATTGATATAGTTTATCCAATTTACGAACAGTTTCTTTGTGAAGCTCTTCAGGGTTAGGTGCTTTGTGAAAATATAAATATCCTCCAAAAATTTCATCTGCACCTTCTCCAGATAACACCATTTTGATTCCCATAGACTTTATAACTCTAGCTAACAAATACATTGGAGTTGAAGCTCTAATAGTAGTGATATCGTAGGTTTCTAGATGATAAATAACATCTCTAATTGCATCTAATCCTTCTTGAATTGTAAAGGTCACTTCATGATGTATGGTTCCAATATGATCTGAAACAATTTTAGCTGCGGCTAAATCCGGAGATCCAGCCAATCCAATTGAAAAAGAGTGTAGCTGTGGCCACCAAGCTTCTTGGGTATCTCCAGATTCAACTCTTTTTTGTGCATATTTTTTTGCTATAGCAGAGGTTATAGATGAGTCTAGCCCTCCAGAAAGTAATACGCCGTAGGGTACATCAGACATAAGTTGCCTGTGAACTGCAGCTTCTAAAGCTTTTTTTAATTCATCAATGGATGTTTGATTTTCTTTTACAGCCTCAAAATCCATCCAATCCCGATCATACCATTTGATAAGTTTTCCGTCTTTGCTAGATAAAAAATGTCCAGGAGGAAACACTTCAATTTTATTACAAACTCCTTCAAGAGCTTTTAGTTCTGAAGCTACATAAAATGTTCCATTTTTATCCCAACCTATATATAAAGGAATAATACCCATATGGTCTCTGGCAATCAAATATTCGTCTTTAATACAGTCATAAACAGCAAATCCAAAAATACCATTTAAATCATCTAAAAAGGTACTTCCCTTTTTTTGATACAATGCCAAAATCACTTCACAATCAGATTGAGTCTGAAATTTGTAGGAACCCTCAGATTCATCCTCTTCACCAGCTACAAATTGTTTTCTTAATTCTTGATGGTTATAGATTTCACCATTAGCTGCCAAAACAAGTCGTTTGTCTTCGCTAAATAGGGGTTGTTTTCCTGAAGCAGGATCTACAATTGCAAGTCTTTCATGCGCTAAAATAGCCTTGTCGTTACTATAAATACCACTCCAATCTGGTCCTCTGTGTCTAATAGATTTAGACATTTCTAAAATTTGAGGTCTTAATTTTTCTGATCTTTCCTTTAAATCAAATGCACACACTATACCACACATATTCTCAATTTATTTATTTAAAATTAGATGATTGTAAAATCTATGCAAAGAATGGTAATAAAGTTTATAAAAAGAATAAAATAATATTCTTTAGTTTTAATTTATAATTTTTTTTTAATAAAAAACTATAACATGTAACTTATTTAAATATAATTGTATTGCTTGCCTTACATATTGTAAATGGTTAAAAAAAAAGATATAATAAAACTTGTCATATTTAAATTGAGGGTTTAAATTTGTAGTGTAATGAAAAGACAACAAAATACATGGTGGTGGAATTCTTTTATCTAAACAAGTGAGGACCAAACATGTATATATCATATTTTAAAAGGCTTATCTCACGATAAGTTTTTTTTTATGCTGAATTTGTTCAGCAGACACGTAAAATTTAATATTGAATATAAATTCAGTCTAAGTGAAAAAAGTATCATTTAAAACCATAAGCTCAACAAGAATCTCAGATACAATTACGCCTGTTGGGTTATATATTAGATTCAGAGATTTATATGCCAATACACTACTGTTGGAAAGTTCAGACTACCATAGTAAAGAGGAGAGCTACTCTTTCATTTGCATAGAGCCAGTAGTTTCCATGAAAGTAGAAAATCATCAATTCTCAATAAATCAGAGTGGTAATACAGTCTTTAAAGATCAAGTAGAGGGTAATTTTTATACATTATTTTCAAAATTTAGCCAAAGTATCGATTTGGATTGTGATGAATCTTTAAAGTCATTCAATGGATTGTATGGCTATACTACTTATGACAGTGTTCAGTATTTTGAAAAAATTAAATTCACAACCAAACAAGCAGATTCTTCCATACCATTTATGCAATATGGTTTTTATAGATTTATAATAGCGATCAATCATTTTAATGATGAGATGACTCTTATTGAAAACGTAGAAGAGAGAACAACTTCCAGAATTTCTGATATAGAAACTATTATAGAGTCACATGCCTTTAATACTCAATCTTTTGAAATTATTGGTGAAGAATCTTCAAATTGTACAGATAATGATTTCAAAGATTATGTGAAAAAAGCAAAACGTCATTGTAAAAGAGGTGATGTTTTTCAATTGGTATTATCTCGTCAGTTTCAGCAAAAATTTAAGGGTGATGAATTTAATGTGTATAGAGCGTTACGTTCTATAAATCCATCCCCATACTTGTTTTATTTCGATTATGGAAATTTTAAATTGATGGGGTCTTCACCTGAAGCTCAAATAAAAATAAATGATGGAAAAGCTATAATAAATCCTATTGCAGGAACTTTTAGAAGAACGGGAGATATGGCCCAAGATATAAAGCTTGGTAAGTTATTGTCTGAAGATGAAAAAGAAACGGCAGAACATGTAATGTTGGTAGATTTAGCTAGAAACGATTTAAGTAAACATGCAGAGGAGGTAACTGTAGCGGTTTTTAAAGAGGTGCAGTTTTTTAGCCATGTCATTCATTTGGTGTCAACTGTTCAAGGAAATATTAAAGACAATCCAATGAAAATTGTTGGAGATACTTTTCCTGCAGGAACTTTAAGCGGTGCTCCTAAATATAAAGCAATGGAATTAATAGATACCTATGAAAATCAATCACGCGGATTTTATGGAGGAGCTGTAGGTATTATAGGATTGGATGGATCTGTAAATTTAGCAATTGCAATTCGCTCTTTTGTGAGCAAACAAAATAAATTATATTATCAAGCAGGTGCAGGAATAGTGATTCGTTCAGATGAAGAGAAAGAATTACAAGAGGTTAATAATAAACTAGCAGCATTAAAAAAAGCATTGACTTTAGCTGAAAAAATTTAAGATGAAAATACTAATTATAGACAATTACGATTCGTTTACTTACAACCTAGTTCACATGGTTGAAAAGATAACAAATCAATATCCAACAGTTGTTAGAAATGATGAAATTTCATTAGATGAAATTAACTTCTATGATATGATTATGTTATCTCCAGGGCCAGGAATTCCCGATGAAGCAGGGATTCTTAAAGAAGTTATTTCACGGTATGCAGGCAAAAAACCAATCTTTGGAGTATGCCTTGGTTTACAAGCAATTGTTGAGGTTTTTGGAGGAACTATCATTAATATGGATGAGGTATATCATGGAGTTGCTACAGAGATGGAAGTGATTATATCTGACGCGACTATTTTTAAAAATATTCCAGTAAAATTTAAAGCAGCAAGATATCATTCTTGGATAGCATCCAATCAAAACTTTCCTGCCGAATTAGAGATAACAGCAAAAGATGAAGCAGCAGGAATTATGGCAATTCGGCATAAACATTTTCCAATTAGTGCAGTTCAATTTCATCCAGAGTCAATTTTAACAGATCAAGGAGAACAACTAGTTGAAAATTTTATAAATGCTTACAAAAAATAAATTTTAATAGAAAGTTACAGAAAATAATAACGACTCATTGAAGATTATTTGACAGATGAAAAATATATTAAATCAATTATATCAACACAAAAAACTATCAAAGTCTGAAGCAAAACAGATTTTGATAAAGATTGCCGGGGGTGCCTACAATGAGGCTCATTTAGCTTCTTTCATGACTGTTTTTATGATGCGTCCAATTACTGTTAATGAACTTTCTGGTTTTAGAGAGGCGTTGTTAGAATTGGCAATTAAAGTTGATTTGTCTGAATATAACACCATAGATATAGTTGGTACAGGAGGAGACGGCAAAGACACGTTTAATATTTCAACAATCACCTCTTTTGTTGTGGCAGGGACTGGTCAGAAAGTTGCGAAACATGGTAATTATAGTGTTTCATCAAAATCAGGTTCTTCAGATATGTTACAGAATTTTGGGTATGAGTTTACAAGTAATGAAGCTACTTTAAAAAGTCATTTAGAGAAAGCAAATATTTGCTTTTTACATGCACCAAAATTTCACCCAGCCATGAAAGCTGTTGGGCCAACAAGAAAAGCATTGGCTTTGAAAACATTTTTTAATATGTTAGGACCTCTTGTGAATCCAAGTTCGCCTCAAAATTTAATGTTGGGTACTTTTAATTTAGAAATCGCAAGATTATATAATTATATTTTACAAGATGAAAAAAGTCAATATGGAATTATTCATGGGCTTGATGGATATGATGAAATATCTCTTACCAGTGGTTTTAAATTATTTACCAAATCTGGAGAACAACTAATTAATCCAGAAGACAATGGTCTAGAAAGAATTTCTCAATCTGAAATTTATGGAGGCAATTCTGTAAAAGATGCTGCTAAGATTTTTAAAAATATTATAGAAGGAAAAGGAACAAAAGCCCAAAACAGTGTAGTTCTTGCCAACGCTGCTTATGCGTTAAAAATTATAGACAAAAACCTTACGTTTGAAGAGGCTTACAATACTGCAGAGGGTTCTTTGCTTGGTGGAAAGGCGTCTCAATGTTTACACAAATTAATTACCAACTGCTCATCATGACAATATTAGACAAAATAATTGCTTTTAAAAAGAAGGAAATCACTAAAATAAAGGCAGATGTTCCACTAAAAAAATTAGTAGGAAGTCCTTTGTTTCAGAGAACTCCACTCTCGTTAAAAAAATCATTGTTAGAGGTAAATTCATCAGGAATTATTGCTGAATTTAAAAGGCAATCACCATCTAAAGGAGTTATTAATGACAAAGCCTCTATAGAGGAAGTTACTAATGGGTATTTAGATGCCAATGTAGCTGCTCAATCTATTTTAACAGATACTTCATTTTTTGGTGGAACCATGGTAGATTTAATGAAAGCTAGAACTATTAACACTGCCAAACCAATTTTGAGAAAAGATTTTATTGTAGATGGTTTCCAAATAGTGGAAGCTAAAGCAATTGGAGCAGATGTAATTTTATTGATAGCTGCTTGTTTAACAAAAGAAGAGCTTAAAAATTATGGAAAATTATCTGAAGACCTAGGGATGGAGGTGCTGTATGAGGTGCACACTCAAGAAGATTTAGATAAGATAGATCTTCACAATAAAATTATTGGAATTAACAATAGAAACCTTAATACATTTGAGGTAGATATTGAAAATTCTGTAAATCTAGCAAATCAAATCCCTGATGATTGTGTAAAAATATCAGAGAGTGGCTTGAGTGATCCTAGAATTATTTCGGGTCTTAAGGAGTATGGTTTCAATGGATTTTTAATTGGAGAAAACTTCATGAAAACAGACAATCCTGGTGAGGCATGTGAGTCATTTATTAGTCAAATTAGATAAAAAATGAAGCTTAAAGTTTGTGGAATGAAATATATTGAAAATATCAAATCTGTTGCAGATTTGAACCCTGATTATTTGGGATTTATTTTCTATGAACATTCACAAAGAAATTTTAAAGGAGTGATACCATCACTTCCAAAAAGTATAAAAAAAACAGGTGTTTTTGTAAATGAAGAAGTGCCTATTGTTCTCTCTAAAATTAAGAAGTATCAACTTGATGCAGTTCAATTTCATGGTGATGAGTCTGTACCTTATATTAGAGAGTTGAAGAGTCAGTTTTCAAATAAAATTGAGATTATCAAAGTAGTTGGGTTAAATACAACGGTTCAATTTGAGCAGTTAATACCGTTTGAAAAAGAAGTAGATTATTTTCTTTTCGACACAAAAGGGAAAAATCGAGGAGGCAATGGAATAAAGTTTGATTGGTCTATTTTAAAAGGATATCCTTTCACGAAACCCTTTTTTTTAAGTGGAGGAATAGGACCCAATGATGTGGAATTAGTTAAAAATATTAAAGTAACTGGATTACCAATATATGCTATAGACATCAATAGTAAGTTTGAAGATAAGCCAGGCGATAAGAATATTAATAAAGTGAGAAAATTTAAGAATCAGTTAGATTATGAAATCAAAATTTCATCCAGATAAAAGCGGTTATTTTGGACAATTTGGTGGGGCATTTGTTCCAGAATTATTATTTCCTAATGTAAAAGAGTTAGAGGATAATTATATTCAAATTATTGAATCTGAAGAATTTCAACAAGAATACAAGGATTTATTAAAAGAGTATGTTGGACGCCCAAGTCCATTGTATTTGGCAAAACGTCTATCAGAAAAATACGGAGCTTATATTTACTTAAAGCGTGAGGATTTAAATCATACAGGAGCGCATAAAATAAATAACACCATTGGGCAAGTACTGATTGCAAAGAAATTAGGCAAAACAAAAATTATAGCCGAAACAGGAGCTGGACAGCATGGCGTAGCAACGGCAACAGTTTGTGCATTAATGGGGCTTGATTGTACCGTTTTTATGGGAGAAAAAGACATTGTAAGACAAGCACCTAATGTTGCTCGTATGAAAATGTTAGGCGCTACCATAGTTCCTGCAACAAGTGGGAGTAAAACACTAAAGGACGCTACCAATGAAGCTATTAGATATTGGATTCAACATCCAGAAACTTTCTACATGATTGGTTCTGTGGTTGGACCTCATCCTCATCCAGACATGGTTGCTCGCTTACAAGCGGTTATATCAGAAGAAATTCAATGGCAATTAAAAGAAAAAACTGGTAAAACAACACCAGATACTATTATAGCCTGTGTGGGTGGAGGTAGTAATGCTGCTGGAGCATTTTATCATTTTATGGATGATGAAAACGTAGAGTTGATTGCTGTAGAGGCAGCTGGTTTGGGTGTTCATTCAGGCGAAAGTGCTGCTACATCACAATTAGGAGAAGTAGGGATTATTCATGGAAGTAAAACAATCTTAATGCAAGACGAGTACGGACAAATAAAGGAACCATATTCTATTTCTGCAGGACTAGATTATCCAGGAGTTGGTCCGTTACATGCATTCTTGTATGAGAGCAAGAGAGCAACGTTTATGAATGCAACAGATAGAGAGGCCTTAGATGCTGCATATGAGTTAACGAAGTTGGAAGGAATAATTCCTGCTTTAGAAACTGCACATGCATTGGCAGTTTTACCAAAATTAAAATTTAAAAAAAATCAAGTTGTTGTTATTAATTTATCTGGAAGAGGAGACAAAGATTTGGAAACATTTATTAAATATTTAGAATAATGAGTATAGAACACATTCAAAAAGAAATTAAAGGTTTAAGACAAGAATTAAAATCACATAGACTTTATCAAGAGTTAGAGACTATTGAAGATATAAAGATTTTTACACAGGATCATGTTTTTGCAGTTTGGGATTTTATGTCATTACTGAAAACTCTTCAAAGAGAATTAACATGCGTTTCTATTCCTTGGGTTCCAAGAAAAAAAGGGAAGCTTACTCAGTTTATTAATGAAATTGCGTTAGCGGAAGAAAGCGATATAGATCTTACAGGAGAAACTAAAAGTCATTTCGAAATGTATCTTGAAGCCATGGGTAAGATGGGTTCTAATACTGAAAAAATTGAAACCTTCATGAATGAAATCTCCAATAATCGTTCAGTAAGTGAAGCATTACATATGGCAAAAGTTTCTAAAGCTGTAAAAAATTTTGTAGAAGTTACTTTTAATACAATTTATAGTAATGATGCTCATAAAGTTGCTTCAGCCTTCACTTTCGGTAGAGAAGATTTAATACCAGATATGTTTGTTGAAATCATTCAACAAACTCAGGATAAAGAATCTTTTAAAGATTTTTTATATTATTTAAATAGACATGTTGAATTAGATGGAGATTCTCATGGACCTCTTTCATTAGAAATGATCGTTGAGATGTGTGGCGATAATCAACAAAAATGGGATGAAGTTTTAGCAACAGCCAAGCAATCTTTACAAGTAAGAATTTCTTTATGGGATTATATTGCAGATGCTATTTCTAAACGCAAACTTATAAAAATCTAATCGTGAGTTCAATTTTTAATTTATTAAAAGAAAAACCAGTAAATAACTTATCAATTTACTTTACTGCAGGTTTCCCTGAGTTAGAGGATACTGCAAAAGTGATTCAAGAGTTAAGTAATGCTGCTGTAGATTTTATTGAAGTGGGTCTCCCATATTCTGATCCTTTAGCTGATGGACCTACAATTCAGAAAAGTAGTCAAAAGGCATTGCAAAATGGAATGAATTTGGATGTTGTTTTTGATCAACTATTAGAAATTAAAGCAACTAATAACACACCACTAGTTTTGATGGGTTATTTGAATCAATTATTAAAATATGGAGAAGAGAAATTTTGTCAAAAAGTAGTTGATTGTGGAATAGACACATTAATTTTACCAGACTTACCAATGGTTGAATATGAAAATCATTATCAATCATTATTTAATTCTTACGGACTCAATAATGTATTTTTAATTACGCCACAAACTTCAACAGAGAGAATTTTAAAAATAGATTCGTACACTCAAAGTTTCATTTATATGGTTGCTTCAAGCTCCATTACTGGAGCAAAAGGAGAAATCTCTAAAGAGCAATTAGCCTATTTTAAAAGAATCAAATCTATGAACTTGAAAAGTAAATTAATTATAGGTTTTGGAATTTCTGATCATCAAACTTTTTCTAAAGCATGTGAGTATGGAAACGGTGCCATCATAGGTTCTGCTTTTATAGAAAGTTTAGAGAAAAATGGAGTAGAAAAAACGAATGCATTTGTAAAGTCAGTTCTAAACTAATAAAAATGGTTGAAGTAGAATATTTCTATCTAATTCATCCTTTTCATGAAATTAGTTCACACTAAGTAGTCGAATATCAAAAATTAGAACAGATCCACCAGGGATAGAACCCCTACCAGATTCTCCATATCCTAAATTGTATGGAATTAATAATATTCCGTCTCCACCTTCCTTAAAATATGTAATCCCTTCTGTCCATCCCTGAATTACCTGATTTAATCCAAAAGAAATGCCACTAGAACTACTTTCGTCAAAAACAACTCCGTCCAAGAAATATCCTTTGTAATCTACAGTAACATTTGATGTACTGGTTGGTCTAGCACCGGACCCCTCATTATTTATTACATAATACAATCCTGAGTTACTTCTGGTTGCATTTAAGTTATTGTCCTCAATGTATTGTATGATATCTGCTTCAGTTTCAGGTTCAAAAGTAGAATCAGTTTTAGTTGAACAAGAAATAAAAAAAAGGAATGATGCAATTAAATAGACAGCTCTTTTCATTTTGATGTTTTGATTATTTTAATGCGAATATACTTTGATTATTTTAATAAACCTTTTCTCCATTCACATAAGTAGCTGTTGCTTTAGTCTTAGGAATTTTTGCGGCATCAACGGTCATAATATTTTGATCTAATATTGTAAAATCAGCTAATTTTCCTACTTCAATACTTCCTTTTTCATTTTCTTCAAAATTTGAATAGGCTGCCCAAATAGTCATTCCTTTTAAAGTTTCTTCTCTAGAGAGTCTATTTTCTATTTTAAAACCACCATCAGGGTATCCATCTGTATCTTTTCTTACAGCTGCTGCATAAAATGTTAAAAAAGGATTTACTTGTTCAACAGGGAAATCTGTTCCTAAAGCTACTTTACCGTAGACCTCTAATAAATCCTTGTAGGCATAAGCTCCTTTCATTCGTTCTTTTCCAATTCTGTCTTGTGCCCAATACATATCAGAAGTAGCATGGGTTGGCTGTATAGAAGGAATCACATTTTCAAAAAACATAAAGTCCTCTGGAGCTATTATTTGAGCATGTTCAATTCTCCAGCGTTTGTTTGTTTTTCCTTGAAGAAATTTTTTATAGGTCTTCAAAATCCATGTATTTGCAGAATCTCCAATGGCGTGTGTATTCATTTGATATTCTGAAGCAGCAATTTGTTTTGCCATTTCTCTGTAACGCTCTGGTTTGTAAATTAAAGCGCCAAAATGATTGCTTCGATCACTATATGATTTTCTCATGGCAGCACCTCGTGATCCAAGAGCACCATCTCCATAAATTTTAAAGGATCGGACATGTAACCTGTCGGTCTTAATAATTCCTTTATTTATGTAATAATCTAGATTTTTTTGAGTAGCTGAAATCATTGCGTAAATGCGAATTTTCAATTCATTTTCTTGTTGTAAACTATCTATGAGTTCTACAGTGGATTGATCTAGTCCAGCGTCATCAACAGTAGTAAGACCATAAGAAAAAGCAATTTGTTGCGCATCTTTCAATCCTTGTATTGATGTTAGTTTAGTTGGTTTTGGTACTTGAATAAAATCCATAGCAGCATCAATAAAAACACCTGTCATTTTTCCATCTTTTACAATGATTTCACCACCAGTAACCGGAGTGTTTTTTGTAACTTTTGTAATGTCTATAGCCGCTTGATTTGCCAGCAGAGCATGACCGTCAATTCTTCGAATAGCTACCGGAGTATTAGGAAATAGAATATCTAATTTTTCTTTAGTTGGAAATTCTTTTACTTCCCAATCATTTTGATCCCATCCACGTCCCGTTATAAAAGTTACATTCTTTTCTTTTTGAAAAGCGATAAGTCTTTCCAGAACTTCATCATAACTTTTAGTGCCTTCTAAAGAAACTTTTTGTTGTTGCAATCCCATTCTGAAGAAATGGCAATGGGCATCTATAAGGCCAGGAACAATGGTTTCTCCTTTAGCATCAATGGTTTCTTTAGAGGTATATTTGGTAATTATCTCTGATGTAGAACCCACCGCAATAAATTTTCCATCTTTAATTGCAAATGCCTCTGCTTCACTAAAAGCATCATTTACAGTATATATGGTAGCGTTGGTTACAATTAAATCTACTTGTTGTTGTTTGCAAGAGGAAAAAAATAGAAGCAAACTCAGAGAATAAATAATTTTTTTCATGGGTTAATTATTGGGTAATAGGTAATGAATATAAGTATATTAGATAGGCACCATACATTAATAAAAATTGCAAGGGTATTCTAATATATGCTAACTTTTTTGATCCTATGGCTGGTTTTATCTTTGTTGCATCCCAAATATGAATAGGCAGAAACAATATCAATAAGATGAAAATTCCTAACGAAGCATCATTTGTAACGGCTGGAAAAAATAAGCCTATTCCTAAAAAAAATTCAATAAAACCGGCTATATAATTTACAGCTAATTTTGGAAGACCTGCAGGGATAAAATTGTTAAAAAACCTAGGTTTAATAAAATGCATGATTCCTGCATATATAAAAAATCCAGCAAAAATAATTTTAAGTATAAACATATAGTTTTTATATAAATTAGGGCTTTACTGGGGTATCGGTGTAAAGGTACTTGTCCATTAGGTATATTAAACTAGTCATGGAGGCACTTCCTAATTCTAACTCACGCTTATTTACCTTGTCAAAGGTATCTGTGCTAGTGTGATGATAGTCAAAGTAACGCTGACTATCTGGTCTGTATCCTACCAAGGTTACAGATTCTCCTTTTAATGGAGAAATATCTGCACCGCTTCCTCCTTTGTCGAGATCATGCAAACCATATGGTGCTAATAATTTTTTCCAACTTTGAACAAGGGCAGTGTTTGAAGCATTTGCATCAATTGAAAAACCTCTTGGTGTGTGTCCACCAGCATCAGATTCTATTCCACCTATATGAGTCTCATTATTTAATTTTGACATTTCTGCATATTTTTTTGCACCACGAGTTCCATTTTCTTCATTCATAAAGAATACCACTCGAAGGGTGTTTTTTAAATTAACATTGTTCTTCTTTAATAGGTAAGCAACTTCCAACGATTGTACGATGCCAGTTCCATCATCATGAGCTCCATCTCCTAAATCCCAAGAATCAAGATGTCCGCCCACAACCATAATATTTTGGGGTGTTTCAGAACCTTTAATTTCTCCAACCACATTAAAAGATGGTGCATCTGGAAGTGTTTCACATTGTTGTTTAAAGTAAAATTTTAAAGTTGGGTTGTTTTTTAAGTCAGTACTTAAGATACTTGCAGCTCTAGAACTAATGGCAGCTGTAGGAATGTATTGTTCTTTTGGTAAATCTCCGTAAGACATTGTACCTGTATGAGGATAATCATCCAACCCATTAGTCATAGATCTAACTATTACTCCTTTTGCTCCATATTTTCCACAAACTGCAGCTCCCTGAACTCGCTGGTCTACGCAACCACCATATGCTTTAAATGTATTGATTAACGTATTGTCAAATGGACGATTAAAAAAAACAATTTTATTCTTCATTTTTAATCCTAGTGCTTCAGCTTCCTCTAAACTTTTTACTTCAATAACTTCTGCTGTTACTCCATTTGATGGTGTAGCTACAGAAAATCCAAGAGCACAAATAGGCACCTGCTTTAGTTTTCCATTAATGCGATAGTTAGCAACTTCTTTAGCACCTCTTACCCAATGTGGCACCATTACTGGTTGAAGCCAAACAGAATCCAACTCAATTTCATTCATTAAAGCTTCCCCCCATTC
>Ga0209195_1001079_pt1 | contig 19237 bp, 12 predicted proteins | sample COGITO_mtgs_1004_3_FD_184788 | JGI IMG/M metagenome (GOLD analysis project Ga0209195, IMG submission 184788) | Pelagic marine microbial communities from North Sea - COGITO_mtgs_100420 (SPAdes) (version 2) | ecosystem: Environmental > Aquatic > Marine > Epipelagic ...
TGAATTTAACCTCCACTACTTATACGCCTTTGCATATAATCAATTAGAGACTTTTCGGACATTTTGATTCAATTAATTGTGTATGGCTTAGACTAAGGCAATTTATTCTTATATATAAAATAACCAAATTCATCATCAACTAACACTCTTCTATCTAACCCTAAGTTCATTTCTTCACAAGCAGTTTCAGAAACCAGTGAACAAGAAAAGCAAGAAGCCAAATTCAGATCAAAAATACCCTGACCTTCAGACTCCCAGCATAAAGGGTCAGAAGAACAGTTTTCCATTCTTTTTAATCCTTTTTTTATGATTACTGATATCCTTTCAGGTTCCCCTTGTGAAACTAAACCTCCCATACTTCCTTCTGATCCTTCTGCTGTATATATTAAAACACCTGACATTTGTTTTTCAGAGTTATTTGATATGTATAAACGTTCTTTTAAACTTGCAGTTGGATATCCGCAAGAGAATTCAAGTTCACGCATAATCATATGAGAAAAACTATGAATTAAAAAATGTTTAATGCCATTATTATATATTTTCCGCATTGTTGCTGCTCCCTGAATATCAATATTTGGTTCTTGCATAAAACGTTTAAACCTTTCAGATAACATCTTCTCATTTGAATTAATCCACTCATCTATTTTTTCTTGATTGAATTGAAAAAATAAACCTTCACCTAAAGATTCATTTGCAGGTAAAATAAAGAGTTTATTTGGTTCTTCTGAAAAAATATTTTTAGCCTCTTTGGAATACTCAACTGTACCGTTTTTCACTATTCTATCTCTAGGTTGAACTCTAGTGAAGTCAAGTTGAACTTGTGTAACTTTTAATTCTTCAATTTGTTGAACTTTGGAAAAGTAAGTGCTTAACTCCTTGGTCAATTCAATGTCAGTGAATTTCAATCCATCATCTTCATTTGAAGGGTTTTGTGTAAAACAATGATATTCTTGCCATCTGTAGTTTTCGAAATTATCTATATTATCATCTTTACAATCATTATTAAACTCAGTTCCCAATTTTGAAATAAGTTCATTAATCGAAAATGATAAATCTGAGATATTTATTCCACAGTCTATTTCTAAAAACTCTTCATCAACATTTTTATTAAACCATTCTTCTTTTGATTTCTCAAATTTTGTGCCTAGTGTTCGATTAAATTTATCATTACATACAATTAAAGCATCAATCAATTCTTTTGATTTATTCTCTGCTAGATGCATTGGAATATATAGGCTTGAAAAACCACTAGCATAATAAACATTATTTGCAGTTACTAATGAAATCCGCATTCCTTCTTCGGGTTTGAGATTACAGGTTTCATTTGGAATTGAAAAACTATCTAATTCCTGTTCCCAAGGCTTCTCTCCTTTACATTTTGGTTTAATACTGTTTATACCTTCTAAATTAACTTTAAAAGCTTGGTCTTTACCTGAACCACAATTATTACAATGAATATAAATACTCCCATACCCTTCAGATTTATTCTTGCTTTCAGTCCAAATTAATTCTGGTTTTGTACAACAACCATCATAACTTAATAAATCTCTAGCTTCTGGGTCTTCATTTCTGTGATTAAGTTTCCAATTTAAGTATTTAGACCAAGGTATATCGGATAAATGACCATTCGGACAAATTAATAATATATTTGTTTGATTTAAAGTTTGATACACTCTATTATTCACAAGTGTACCTTCCATATTTTTCGATTTAAACTCACGTTTAAAGTCGTTTCCATCTCTTGGGGGAGCAAAATGGAAATCTTTTAAAATACCCCCCTGTTTTTGACATTCTTTTCTCCAAATTTCTTTCCAATCATTTACTTTTTTAAGATGACCTTTCCTGTTTGTAAACCATTTTGGGAAATGAGTTGCATTTATCATATAATCAGAAGACTTACCTTCTTCTTCATTTCGATCAAGTGCAGTTTTTATTGGGTGATTTTTCCAATTAGGAGTATTAAAACTTTCATTCAATGACATATGGGGAATGTCAATCAAACAAACTAAAGACTCTAGCTGTTTTTCAATTTTCAAGAATTCTACAAATCTCTTATCATCTACGATTAGAAGCCCTCTATTGTTTATTTCTTTTTGTACTCGATTATAGATTTTTTGGTTATCCGATTCAGTTTCTCTAATGATTGAAATTTTTCTATTAGCCCATTCTATAAACTTCCATTTGTTAATGTCTAATATCAGGGCATATGAGCCTAATTTTGAGGTTATAATGGAACCTACTCCAGCATTTGATGATAGAAGTTTATACTTACCTATTCCTTGATTATATTGTGATTGATTTAGTATTTTCATTTTGAATTAATTTTTATGGCTGCTTCAGATTCAATAACTCTTAAAGACATTGGTATCTGCCATTTTTTACTATGAATATCACCTTCATAAGCATCTAGTTCAACATATAATTGTTCTTGGTTAGCATTTGTTCTTTTTGATTTATTACTAAAAACAAATGTTTTATTATCTTCAAGAGCTTTAGATGCTTCTGTTTTCCACTCAATAAAAGCTTTATCTATCCAAGTTTTTATAAATTCAAGGTTTTGTGGCTTCAGAAGATTCTGAATTTCCTTATCATAAATTTTGTTTTTATTAATACGATTATCAAAATTAGTTGTTAGTTGCCTAATTATATGGTTAACATCTGTGTCGGTTAAACTGGAAATATTTGATGCAGATGCTCTTTCTACAAAATCAGTTGTATGACGCAACATTGTAGCTAAGTATAATCCTAAATATCTGCTAACAGACTTTGATGTAAAAGGAGTTATCGATATTGGTTCGACATAACTGTACATTTTTTCGTGAAACTCTATAAACTTCTCATAATGAGAAATATCCCTTGCTCTAAAAGGATGATGCACTGTAAGTACTAAGCCATAAGAGTCTCTTGCAACACGACTACTGGCTTGAATGTATTCAGCAGTATTTCTAGGCATAGAATTCATAATAATTGAATTAAAGCGAGAAACATCTATACCTACCGAAATCATATTTGTGGCTACCAAAAATTCAGGAGGAATACTCCCTCTTTTTATTTCACCGTTTTTTATGTGAGCAAACCTTAATGATGCGTCCCATTTTTCTTCTACTTTTTTAAGCTCATTTTTCACTTCCTCACCAGAGAGTCTTCCTGTCAATTCGGACTCTTCTATTGGACCATAGGTGTATAAGGAATGAAGTAGTTTTTGTGGTCTAATTACTCTATTGAAAACCCTACGAACTTCTTTTAATATGTAGGACTGTACTTGTGACTGAGTTTTACCAACTTCTTTTAGACTATTAAAATAAGAAATAATAGTATGAAAATAATCCATAGACTCTTTAAACGAGTCGTATTTTTCAAAATCTATAGTTTCATTACTCTCCAATTGTTGCAATTCAAACAAAGCTCTATGAGTCATTGTTATAGCAGCCAACCTCATTTGCATCCAAATTTGAGTTCTTCCTGTTGGCAATATTCCTACATACCGTCTTTTAGATTCATAAATAAAATCGTCTTTATCATTACTCAGAAAGGATCTTTTATAAAATGAAAAGAAAGAATCGTCACATTCTACGCCTTGTTTTGGGAAAAGATTCACTTTTCTGTCAAATAATGCTGCAATTTGAAGGCCAGTATTTCTAGTTGTTGCAGTAGATGATATTACTTTAGGTCTTGTTCCATCTGTTCTTGTGCATAATTGATCAACTGCCGATTCAAATAAGGCTACAGATGAACCTAAAGGTCCATTTAATAAATGTAATTCATCTTGAATGATAATATCTGGTGGGAAATATCCATCTGCCGGTTTTCCATTCTCCCAATTTCCTCTTCCAAACAATCTTCTAGAATCTTTATTTCTTGCCTTATCCGAATTCGAAACCTTATGAGCTAATTGAGCAAATTTATCAACCGTTCCAAAAAGCAAACTAGGAGGGTGCCGGTATATTGTTTCGTCACAAAGATTAACAGGGATAGCTCCTTGGTCTGGTCTTCTTCTGGAAACTCGTTTTCCAAACGAAAAAGAACATTTATTATTTGAACACCTTAAATGTAACCGGTCTTTATCATAAATATTGTCAGTATTATCAGGTATTGTATCTCCAATTATTTTTGAACTACACCAAGGACATTCATTAAAAGGTATTTTATTTTCTTTTCCATTAACATCATTTAGTTTTTCGAATTCATATTGTAAAGAATCTTTGTTTCTATCATTAGCACTGTATCTTAATTTATTTGGAATTGAATTATTACCTACCCATAGACCAATGTTAATTGGTTCTTTTCCTAAAACAGATACATCCCACCTTCTAATTAATTCTAATGCCATTATCATTAAAGTAGCTCTTTGAAACTGCTGTAATGTTAATAGTCTTAAGGTGTACCTCATTATTGCCGCAGTTCCGCCACCACTTTCTTTGTGCAGTTTTCTACGGTTTAATATAGTTAATGCTATTAACCCAAGATAAGCCTCTGTTTTTCCTCCACCAGTTGGAAACCAAACTAAGTCAACATATTCATTTCTTTTTTCCCAATTAAGGTCTTCTTCTGCTTTGAAAATTCCGTCTAAATTCAATAGAATAAAGGCCAATTGAAAGGCTCTCCAAGAAGCAGATTCTGTTTCCGAAAATAATTTGTCACTAGCTTTTTTATAAAAGTCGGCATTGAAGTTTGAAAAATTTACATCTTCCATTATTGGAAGGACTTTATTTTTTTTAGTATTAACAGAGTGCCATATTTGCATAAACATAGCAGAATTCATTAATCTAAAGGATTCTATGTTTGTTTCATTTGAAAGAAGTGTATTAATGTTTTCTTTCATTCGTTCATAATCCCGATAGCATTTATCCAGTTCTTGATTGGCTATTGTTTTTTCTTGCTCATTTAATTCATTTCTCTTGTCTTTTATCCAATTTCCATAGGCATCAACAAAAGCATTTAATCCACTAATGACCTCTTCATTTTTTGCGTCAGAAAAAGTTGAGAGCCATTTAAATTGTTGTGCCTTCGAATTTTCTAAAAACAATGGGTTTTTGTAATTCCCAGTATTGTCTGTAATTAAATCTTTTGATTTGTTTCTAGGTGTAGGGTCAACATCTGGAGTGTCACAAATAGGAATATATTCCGACTCAATGGTTTTGAGCTTTTTATCCCACTTTACAGAGCAACCGTGACCTATACCATAATCTTCAAATTGTCTATAAATGTAATTAGTTGTTTCGTCTTCTGAATACTTCTTTTTAGAGGTATCTATACTTAATTCGTTATATGGGATAAGGTGTTTGTTAGTAATTGATAGTTTAACACCAAAAAAACATTTTTCATTTACTTTTTCATTAAAAGTTGAATAATATCTAGAGCTATCTTTTTCTAGTGTAAATGGAGTACTCGTATTAACTAACTGAACTTTTACAAAAACCTTTTTTGAGTTTTTTGAGTTTCTTGTATCTCTACTAAACTGTAGATTTAATGATAATGAAGCTTTGCCGTCTACTTTACTTATTTCATTCTGATAAACATCTGTTAAGCCATTACTAATAATATTCCCATCTATATCAGAAACAATAAAATCCTTATTTAAATTTTTATATAAGAAGGAAATTTTATTCTTATCTTTTGAGAAATTAACATTTTTGATACTTATGATTCTCTTAATTAATTGTGATTGCCATAGTCCAAATCCTCCACCGTTTACATTTAGTAAATTTTCGAAATGGCCAATTAAATTCTCTTGCTCTTCAATTTTTTGAGAAATATCATAAAATTTTTTTCTTAAGGTGTCATCTGTAATTTGATTTTGTAATTCATAATAGATAGTTGATTTAAGATTACTTAAATAGCTTCTTTTTTGAGTAATGTTTTTTGAAATAAAAAATTGTTGATGGAGTAAAAATATTTCTTCTGCAGTTTTTTTTTGAATCTCTCTAATTCTAGCTTTTAGTTGAGAAATTTCTTCAGAATTAAGATACTTGATAAGTAAAAATAAATTTCCGTTTACCTCTTTTAAATGAAAACTATTTAATTGATGATTGATAATGAATTGATTAATTATTTCGAAAGGTAATTCACAATTCACCCCATATCTATTGTTAAATACAGCATCTTTTTTTCTTTTTAACTTACTATAATATCTTGCATTTAGTTTGATTTCTAATTTTTCATTTTCTAAAAAACCACTATCAAGGCAGCAAGTGAACCCCATTGTTTTAGGAAACATTTGATCGAGCGCTATCGCATCTGTTTCTTCAATATTATCAGTGCTTTTATTCTGAGAACTTGTTTCTTCTGACTCATTTTCTTCATCATCACCTTCATTATTATCAAGAACAATCCCTTCTGTGCAGGTTTTACTATTATCTTGCGGGAATAGTATGCCAGTGCTATATACTGCTGCAGGAACAATGTCTATTATTTCATTAGCATAATCAATAGGTTTTAGTTTATCTATTTTTGTTTTTTGAAAATCTTCATTTTCAATATCAATGAACCTAAAACCATTTATTCCTGGACCTAAAGTTTGCTCTTTTAAAAATCGTTCAAGTGATTCTCTTTTTTCGTTTATTATACTCATAAATTGATACTTTCAATTGAATCCACTTTTTGCAAGCTTATTTCAGGGTTAATTAACTCTACTAATGCCACTAGGTTTTCAAGTAAATGATTTTCATCTATGCCCAACTCTTCTAAAGAGTGGTTTTGTTGATAATACTCTTTTTTTGTAGTTAGTATTTCTCTTGTCTTTGAAATATCATCAAAACAACCATCATCAAATAAATCTTTAAATAAAAGATTTATTTTTCTTGTGTTATTTCTGGTAGTTTGCTTTGTTTTATTTTTAATTCGACTTATCAGAATAATATAAGTTTTAGGAAGATTTAGGTAATTACAAATCGATAAAAATACTTTTTTAACTATAGGTGCTAACGATTTGCTTTCAGGGTTTATCCAATGATTTTCAAAATGTTGAAAAGAAACCATCTTAAGGTTTTTTTTACCTAATAATTCTTGAATTTCAGTATACAAAGACTCTTTCCCTTTGTCTTCTGATTTACGCTTTAATAGAACTTTCCAAAGACGTCCAGCATCTTCACCTTCTGCAATATTGAATTTTTTACGAATAACATCTAATTCCTCTTCTTGTTTGTTTACATCTGCTAGTTTATCATATATAGGAAGCGCATTTGTAATATCATCTAAGCTCTGTATTTCAGTTGGGTTTAGAGCTAATAAGTCTATTGCTCTTACAACTTTATTTATATCATTAGATTTATAAATAAATAAGTCTGAGGTGTGATAATTATGAGGTCTGTTTTCGGATGAGAGCTTAATTCTTATCACTTCTTTATTCCCATTATTAACATATGAACTTTCTATATCCCAAGAAGTTTTTTCTTTTACTGTAGGTCTTAGGTTATTTACTTTGTTTTTAACCGTATTCCAATCGAAATAGTCAGATCTTACTTGATGGTTAAGTAGTTTGAAATAATCATTGTTGTTATTGAAGTTTGCCCATTGATACTTGTTTTTAAAGAATAGATTAAGAAATAATCCATTTGAATTTATTGCAGGTGTTTCAATTATGTTCGGATAAAAGTAATAGGGGTAATGTCCAGGATCTAAATAATTTAGAATTATTAAGTTCTCAGTGGCAGTTGAATTTAAATCTTCCCAATTGATTAATTTGTTAGAGCGTAAAAGCCCTAATTCTTTCTGTAATTCTTTTTTTAATATATCATTTTCTAAGAATTCATTTGAAATAACTAGAGTTGTGTTTTCGTCAATAAGACATTTAATTTCATCTTTCCAAGATGAATTAATAATGTAGTTTAATGTATTAGACAGATTTTCTTTTAATTCACTTTTAAGTTCATCAGGGAATTCCTGTTGTGTAGTTTCTGAAATAAGAGTTAACTCTTTGTTATCATCAAAGATACAATCAAGTACAATTTCTTTTATTTTATCATTAACAACTAACGAATATATGTTTCTCATTTTTATTGAGATTAATTCGTATAAATTTTCGTGTATTTGAGTTTCTAATAAAAAGCTATCCCAAAAGGTATTATTTTCATTACCATAAAAATTAATTTTTAGTGACTTTTTAGTATCTTCTTTTATTAAATGATTGACTTCACAATTTGTAATGATATAAGGTCTTATCAAATTGTTTTTTTCTGAATTAAACTTAAATTCAACTTGATTTAATTTATTCTTTAGGCTATTTAAATTTATTTTCTTTTTGCCAAAAGTTATAACCATTAAATTTCTAAATGATGTACCGTCATCATTCCACTCTCTGAGTTCTTTTAGATTAAAATTGATGAAGTTTGATTTACTTTCACTATCAAAAAGGATTATGTTTTCAATGTTGTCTACGAGATTATCTATTTCATCTAATTGATTTAATGTATTTTCTTTATTAAAGGCAACATATGATTTTCTGAGGTTGACATCTGTAATACTAATTCCATATTGTTTAGATTTAAACTTTTCAATGCATTCTGTGAAATACCTAGTCAAGGTATTAACCACTGTATTCACTTCTAGTTTATTAGAATAAAGGATAGCTTTATTAAATTTTAACTCAGCTCTCTTTTCATCCTTTTTATTTTTCCAATTTTTGTAAATACGATTTCCACCATTCTTTCCGCTTGCATTAGATGGTATTTGATTGTTTTTTATTTCACTTACAAGCCGTGAAATATTATCCTGAATTAACTCATTAGTGAATTTAGATTTATCATTTTCTAAAGAATAGAAAAAGTGTTTTAACACTAGAAACTCAAGGATTAATAATCTATCGTTAAAATCAAAATCTTTTTCAATATGAAGATGTATGTAGTTTATTTTTGCGTTATTAGAAGTAGCAGTAATATCCAGTGTTTTATCAATGTAAATTAATAGATTTTTTAATCTAACTTTTTCATCATTATTTATTTCAGAAAAAACACTTTCAAAACTATCAGTTGGATTTTCTATAAAAGCATCTATATATTTGTTAATATGTTGATTAATGATTTTCATTAGCAAACAATATTTATCTCAACATTATTTATTGCTCTAGTTACCCCAATAAAAAGCTCATATTTATTATAGTCTGAAGGTTCTGTAATTACTAAAAATACATTTTTACTCTCAAGTCCTTTATACTTTAAAATAGATGTATATCTTAATTTATTTGCTGTGTCTGTAATATTTTTTTCGTTTAACTCTTCAATATCTTTAACTTCTAATTCATAATGCATATCTGGGTGACCTTGATATTCTCCTTTTAGTAGTTTAGATTCTATAAGAATTACACAGTCCGTCCCTTTGAGGGATGAATTTTTTTGTCTAATTGAGTTTAATACATTTTTAACTAAGTGCTTTTTAACTTTAGATAAGGAAGAGTGTTTTTTAATTTCAATATTACTATATGTTTTATTAAAGTTTTCAATCAAAATTTCTTTTGGATTTTCTAATATAACTGAAGATAATAATCGAATATCTGGGTTTTGAGCACTACGCTTTATTTCATTTAATTTAAAATGAGTGAAATACTCTGTTAAAAGGTCCGCTAGTTCACTTACTGATCTACCACCTAATGAATAGCTTTGATCAATATCATATAACACCAACGAGTTACCATTTGTTAATCCATTTTCATTGTATCCACATAATTTATTTAAAAATAAATCCAATCCTCTATCAAAAATATCTTGTCCTTCATCAATAACAATAAAGTCATAAAAATTTGTTTTCTCTAGATTGGCAAGTGTATCTTTTAGCAACAGATAAAACTGTTCTTCCGAAAGCAATGTGATTTCGGCATATGTTTTTTGAGGGTTATGTTTTTTAATGAATCTAAAAAAAGTAGTTACTTCTATATCCTTTGTGTTGTCTCGTATTTTTAATGTGTTTTTGGTGTAGTGCATTAACAAATTATTCCAACAGATATAGATACCTTTTTTTCCAATTTGTTTATCTATAAACGCTTTGGCGATAGTCGTTTTTCCGCTTCCAGGAGGTCCTTCAATCATAATTCTTGGATTTTTTTTCAATCCTTCTAGAATTTCAATATTTTGAATTCCAAGCCATTTTAATGTATCATTAGTATCATATTCATTTTTATCATTTACTATAGGACTGAGAATATTTTTTATTGCATTAATCTCTTTGGGTGATATATCTGAGTATGTACGAAAGTGTTTTTTATGCCTTTTTTTAGTATGAGAAAAAGTGTGTTTAATGAATTTTTCTATTGAATTATCATATTCTTTTGCCGTGAATTCAGTCCAAAGTAAATTGGAATCAATGAGTTTAGATTTAAACTCATAATTAACGTGAGGTAATGCAACAGCATCACAAAAAAAACAATTTTTAAAATTATTTAATAAGTTGTCTTTTAAGGTGAATTTATATCCTTCAACTTGTTTAAAAGGATTCTGTTTCATTTTTTTTTGAAACATTTTTCCGTAAAAAAAATCATTTTCTTTAGTTGAAATAGGGCCACCTTTTACCTCTAAAACCAATATCCCTTCTTTACATAAGATCAGAAAGTCAATTTGAGCACTAGTCTTTTTATAATAATTATAACTATCCGAATGTGATGGCAATTTTAAATCGTGCCATACATACCAATTATCCTCACTAATATTTAAATCAGTGAATAATTTTTTATAAATATTAATTTCTCCATGCAAAGGGGAACCATCTTCTTTAGTGATTATCTTATCTAATGCCGAAATTGGATTATATGGTAGAAAGGTTACAGGCATTATTTAGAATTAGCTCTACTAGAAATTTTATTAATTGCATAGAGAGCAAATAATTGCCTAACTGGTATTTTATTTTTGTGTTTAAAAATTAACTTTCCGTTTTGTTCAAATTCATTTTGTTCAAATTCAATTTGATTCAATATGTGAGTTATTTCTTCAACTAATTCAGTAGGTTGAGAAACAGAACAATTTGAAACTTGTAATTCGTAATACTTTTGCATTTCTTCCGAAGTTCCTATTTTTTCCGTAAAACCATTGTTAATGATTTTTAGAAAATTTTCACCTTCTTTAATCTTTAAAATAATTGGTTCAATCTCTTTATAGTATTCGTTTCTAACTTTTTGTGTAGGAAACCCTTCTCCTGTGCCATACTGTATTGAAGTAAACCATTTGTTTTTTGGTTGATTATTTTTAACAATATCATAGTTTGATAATGTTACAGTCATATTTCCCTCTTTTAATGGCTGTCTTCTAAATCTTGAGTTTTTATTTCTTTTGGGCTGCTTATTAAATTCTTTTTCAACGAATGTATTTAGATTAGGAATATCTTTTAGATTTAATTTTTTTATTAAAGCTAATTTTTCAATTGCTGGTATTTTTAATGTTTGTTTTAATTCACAAGCAAATGCTCTACTTACTGACGGACAGACAGCATTACCTACAAGTCTCCATTTGCTGTTTTCAGTTCCTAAAAATTGATATGTATATGGGAAACCCATAACACTTGCAATTTCTCGAATAGTAGGATTTCTATATTCGCCATTACCTAATCTGCTATATTCAGACTTATAAATCAAAGCTTCTCTAGATGTACCAGATTTAGTTGCTGTGACTGTCCTACTTGGATTATTTAGGTTTTCGGGAAATGACATTTTTCCCATATATGGATGATTCGTTTTTAAATATTCCGATTGTTTCCACTCACTTTTATATAAACCAGAATCATAGAAATGATCAGTTAATTTAGAAACAGTTAATTTGATTTCATTGTAAATAGGGTCTGTTATTCTTTTTTTCAAATTCTGCTCAGTGGGGGAAGGCATTTTTTTAAGAAGTTCTCCTAATGACCTCCATTTTGGTAAATTACTTGTGTTTTCTCTAGAGTTTGTTGGTTTTGGGATAACTAACTTTTGAAGCTTAATTATTTCGCCAGATATTGCTCTTTTTCTTGCTTGATAAGAACCATAATCTGCAGAGTTAATTAATGGCTGATTATCTTTTAAAATTATTGCCTTTTTTTTAGGACTTAAACGATGTTTTTTAGCCCATTTTGCAAGTCCTAAATCATTGAAAGTGTAATAATCAGCTAAATAATTTCTCGAATTAGCTACATTTTCCATATACCAAGCCTTAAGAGTTGAATTTGGCTGGAATTTTTTAACAGCTACAATTCTCAAAAATACTTTTGTAAGTAGGACTCCTGATTCTTTATCTGCCTTACCCGAAATATTTGAACTTGAAAATGAAACACAAGGAGGTGATCCAATAATGACATCTGTATTCGGCAATTCATCAATTTTTTCAATAGATTCCTTAAAATCTAAAATATTTGTCACTTTTGAGGATGTTCTATAATTATGGTTAAAAGAATCTATTGCTGGTTTCCAATGGTCATATCCAGCTACAATCTTGAAACCTTGTTGTCTGAAACCTTCTGAAAACCCACCAGCTCCACAAAAAAAGTCTATTACTGTTAGTTTATTCATATGTAGTTCAAATCTACGTTTTTTCTTTTTTTTATTATCTCAGCATTGGCAAAAAAATGCTCTTTTGGTTTTTAGAGTTTTGGGGGTTTGAATTACAAAAACCAAATGTGCAATTTGTGCGGCTGGTTCGGTATGAACCACAACATTTCTTTTCTGGTGCGTTTTAATGCGCTATATTCATTGAAGACACCAGTATTTTTTCTATTTTAATTATTAATTCTTGTCTTGTGGATTCAAACAGTTCGCTCAAACCAGTTTTAGCTTCTAAATCAGTTTCAAGTAATGCTCTATTAATTATTGGTAACTGAAATGCTCTAATAGATATTTCTTTTCCATCTGCTAAAGCATCTTTAATTGTCAATTCTGTTTCTTCTACCTGAACTTGTTTAATTGTGTTAGGGTAGAATAATATGATTTCATTCACTTCAAACCTTACTGCATATGCGAGCATTTGATATAGGTCGTTTTGAGAAATACCTTTCTTTGGGTCTTTCTCATCTGAATAGACAATCTTGTATTTTGTATCAGCAATCAGAGATTTATCATCTGTTTTTAGCCACAAATCAGGTTTTAAATTAAAGGCTTTTCCTTCATCAAGGTATGTGTCGCTTCTTTGCGCTTTTGCTGTTACTTTCTCTAGTTCTTTGTCAATAAAACCAAAAATAAAATCTTCAAAAACATATTCCATTGGAATTAGAAAAGCGAAGAGTTTTAAGTCATTTTTGTAATCAAACGAAATACAGTTGGTAAGGAATAATTGGCAATAATCGCGAACCGTTTCAAACTCACCAAACATTGGATTGAATGAGATTCTAGAACATTGTTCTGCTGTCGCCTTTTCGTCTGATACTTCATCCAATATGAAGAGAATTTCTCTTAAGTTCTTCTTGTTATCCAGACTTGAGGTAACATTAAATAGGAGAGTGGTAACAAACTTTATTATACGATTGAATTCATTATCAAAAACTAAAGCATCATAAGTACAATTTAGTTTGTGCCATTTGCCTTTGCTTAAATTTTCATTTATGTATTCGCTAGTGTTCAGACTTCCTTTTATAAAGGATAATTCACGATTAACTTCTTCATACTGTTGATAGATGGATGAGTTTAAAAGTTCTCTAGTATACTTTGAGAATAGATAAATTAAAACTTCAAAAAAGTCACTTTTTGCACTACCTAATGAAGCTTGATAGTTTGGGAATTTAATTTTTCGGCAATAGCTTAGCCACCAAAGAATATGGTTTTGAATCTGATTTACTTCATTGGTTGAATAGTCTTTTTCAGAGTCGTAAAATATCTTTGGCAAAAGGTTTATTTTACTTCCTTCGTAGTGAATTACGCCAACATATTTATTGGATTTTAACTCATTTGATTTATGTATAAATTGTAAGAATCTTTGTGATTCTATTTTGTCATTTCCATTTTCTGAATAAAAAGAATTTTTTTCACGACTATTCCAGATTTCATCAAGAAATCCTTCCAAGCCTTTAAATGAGGCTTGGATATCTACCTTATTTTGATATTCAAAAAGGTTAACCATTCTTGCCTGATATTTTAAGTGGCCATGAATTTTCTTCAATAATAAGACCTGCGGAATTCAAAATTCCTTTAACTTCTTTTTCGTCATTCATATAATACTCAAGCAGCAATGGAATAACTTTCTTATTCATTCTTTGTAAAAGGTCTTTATTGTCACCCATAAAATATGCATGTCCAATTTGGAAGTCGTGACCTTTTGACTTAATTATTTGTTTGTTGATTTTTTCAAGTATCTCAACATCAAAGATTTCTTGACCTTCTATTTCATATTTTGGATACATCGACTCAAACTCAAATCTACGCCTAAGAGCTATATCTAATAATGCAATTGATTTATCAGCGGTATTCATTGTGCCAATGATGAACAGGTTAGAAGGAACAATAAAAGGATCCCCAGAAGGCAATCTAGCTTCTAATGGAATTGAACCATGTGAGCGTTTATCAGGTTCTATTAATGTAATAAGTTCACCGAAAACTCTAGATATATTAGCTCGATTAATCTCATCTATAATGATTACAAAGTTTTTGCGAGTTACCTTTTGCAGTTCTTCTGCTTTCTCGGGTAAATGTTTAATTATTTCTGCATAAACTAAATAGTAATAAGTGGCATGTTGATTGGCTAGGCCAGAAATAGTTGACAATTTCTTAATGTCTTTTCTGCTTTTGACATTGTTTCTATAAAATTCTTTTAAATCACTAAACTTCATTCGTAAACCATTTGCATGGTTAGTCCATTTTTCACCTGTGTACCTAAATGCATCCTCTTCAACTTCAAATATGTAAGCACTATCGTTAATTTTGAAGTTATCTTCACTTTCTAATATTTTGTCTGACAGATATTCGAGTGCTTTATTAAACTTAGCTTCATTAGAAAGTTCGTCAGGAGCTTTTTGTACAAGTTTTAAATTTTCTAATGCTTTATCAGCAATTTTTTTAAACACTCCATCTTTTTTATCGAATACTAATGAAGATTTGTTATCTGTTTCAGGTCTTAAACCTTGAATAAAGTCCTCATAGCTATAATTTTGATGAAATGTGATAAATTCAATTTGATCGTGAAGGTTATTTTTGAATATATTCAAGGCTTCAGTATAAGAGTCGATTGTACGATTTTCTATAATTTGAGCAGCTCTTAATATTGTATTGTATGTTTTACCAGTACCTGGAGGACCGTATAATATCGTATTTAGTGGAAAACTCATTTTATTCTTAGATATATTAAGGTAATTATTAATTGATTTTAAAAAATCGTCAAGTGCGCAATCACCTTCATTGTTTGACCAAGCTGGATTGTTATTATATGTGTCAATTGTATTTGGTTTTATGAAAAAATCATCAGTTAACAGAGGGGATGATTTGCCTGTTACAAGACCAATTTCACAATCAGGTTCATCAGATAGGGGTTTTAAGTAAAATTTTTTTGCATTAACTTTTAGATTATTTTCATTAAGCTTAGCAATAAGTGTGGGATGTATAAATTTTAATTCTTTTTCTTTCCTTTTTTGTCTTTGTGGTACTTGTTCTTTTTCAAATTTGAAGCCAGCATCTTCCATTTTCTTGCGAAGTGAATTATAAAAGGATTTTCTATTATTGCTGAATTTGTTAGTTATAAATTGAATTAAATTTTTTTGCCCTAAAAAGGATTTGTATAACCCGTTACCGTTATCTGGAAAACCTAATAAATTGTTTAGCTCTTCATGGCGTTTTATTAAACTTGGATTAGTTTTTTGTAAGTGTGTTTTAGAAGCACTCCAAATATTAAAATCATTGTAATTACCAGATTGTATTTTGTGCTTATTTAAAAGAAAGGTAATTACATCTTTGTAATTAGAGGCACTTATGTCTCTTAGTTTAGTTTCAAAAAAGTACTGATCTATCTTTTGAATATTTTCTTCAAACCTTTCGTGTTCAATTATATTTATAATTGAATTTGCAGCTTTTACTCGAGTAGCCCTCAAACCACCAATGTATTCCTTAATTATTTTATAATGATAAGAATCCCTTTTTTCAATTATTTTGTAACCTGCCTTTTCGAGTAACTGAAACGCAGCAGTATCTTTACCTCCAGCAAAATTAGCTGAGTCAAGTTCTGCACCATTTGCAAACCTATTCGAAATTGAAATAATCAGTTTAGGTGGATATGATTTACCATCATGAATTAAATCATAAGTTGAAGAATGTCGTCCTTTTCTAACACCTTCTCTATCGATTTCTTCGATAGCTTTTTCTATATGTTCTTTTGTTATATTATATGGAATCATAAAGGGTTTTATTTCAAATTATTGCCAACATTGTTGTGTAAGGTTAGTTGCGGGGTTTAAGTACTTAATTAAGTAAATACAAATTGAATAGAAAATCTTTAGGAAGTTTCTCTTAAGTAGTCTAGAACTTGCAATTACTTGTAGCAATTGTTGCCAGTAGTTTTCAATCGTAAGAGACTTTAATTCCTTTGTATTTTCTTAATTCTTTTGAAAGATAATTGTCTCTACTTTTGTCAATTGAAATTCTAAAGCCTTTTTCAATTTCACGAGTTTTAGTCATACTCAATCTTACGGTCTTTCCAACCTTTGAAATATTGTTAGTTTTCGGATTATTGGTTTTTTGTTTGTCCATAATTATAAATTTGAGTGTTTATCAACGAAAGCAGCATAATAAATCATATGCCTTTCCCAATCACGACTATTTTGTTCACTAAAGTTAAACTTTTCTTTGGAATCGACTGATAAAATTGCGTTAATTTTTGTTTGCTCTTTATTGTATATTGGTATTGCTGAGCAAAATTCAACTGTTCCGAGTTTTGTTAAATGTTGTTGAGTCAAAGAATAATTATTATCCGCTAAATTTAAATCAACTGATAAAATTTGTTCTTTATACGTTTTACCTACAAGACCTTGTGTTTCGGTTTTATTAATTTCAAATGTTAATGATTTGTGATGAAATGTATCTGAAATTCCTTTTACATTTATAAGTTTTAATATTGTTTTATTATAAATTTTTCTGTTCCAAAATCCTACAATACCTTTTTGAGGTCGGAAAATATGAGTATCGAAATTTACATTATAAGCATTAAGTTTATTCTTGATTAATTTAAAATAACTTTCCTTATTATATTTTAAAAGCTCAATAAATTGCTCGTCTTTTTTGTTTTGCTTAGTTTTTAATTTAGAATGTTGAATTGGGAGCACTAAACCAGCCCAAAATACTCCAATTATAAAACATGCTAATTGTGTTTTTTCGATATTCAGACTTGATGATAAAACATTGTTGTCTACAAGCCAATTAAGGATTAAATCATTTTTTCCTATAAAAATCAGCAAACTGGCAAGTAGACTAACTCCAATTATTCTAAAATATTCTTTCATTTGGGTGGCTGGTCAAATTACAGGCAACGGTTTCGGCTACGTGTAGTTGCGTGGGTTAGCACTTAAATTTACAAATACACACCAAACTGAAAATCCTCACGGATTTTCAGAAGTAGCACAGACCGAGCAATGGCTTATACACGGTGTTGCCATACGTTTTTGTTATCCGAAATTTTGCATTAAAAGCTCGGTTTTCTTGATTACATTTTCAAATCGCTCTTCGGAAATACCCATTTTTTCAAAAAAGACAATCATATTTTGAAATTCTTCTTCTAAAGCCTTACCGTCAGCGTGAACCATTCCGAATGCAGTAACTATGTACCAATCTTTTTGAGATTCTCCTAAACTATTTAAATTTCTAAAAAGAGACTCTCTGTCCATTGTCATAAATTCATCTATTGTTGTATCTAAATCGGAACTCAAGCGGTAGCCAAGAAGCGTAGCCGTTTGTTCAAAAAATTGATTTTCCATATTGTGAAATTCTCCATCTGAATTTGCAATTATAAACAGACTAATCATAACAGCTTTTTTTTGCTGTTGATTAAATTCTGTTTGAAATTCTCCTAAATGTTCGTTTACCACATTTTGTTTTTTGTGTTTTTTAAAAAAGTTGAATAGCATATTATTTATTTTAAAGGTTTAATTTAATTTTACTACATTCTTCAAGTATTTGACAAGCTATTTTTTTTAATAGATCTTGGTCAGCAAATACTATTATTTTATTACATTCATTATTCCAACGCTCAAGTGCTAGTAAAGCACCTAGAGCAAGTGTGTCTGCTTTAGAAAAAATAAAATAGGGGACTTCATTTAGACTGTGTAAATAGTCATTTTTATTTGGAACAACTCTTTTTTGTTTTGCCTCAAAGAGTAATTTACTAATCTTATTTGAAGTTTGAATTTTATGATAAATTTTTTCAAATTTTCTTTTTCCAAATTCCGTTTGATATTCTTGACAGTAGTCAGAAACTAATTCATTATAATCTAAATGGTCAAATCTCATAGGTTTCGTTTAAATGGATGGCAACTCCTTACATGCGTTATAAATCTTCTGTTTACAGATACTTATTCCCAGAGTTTACAACTTTTATAATCTTCTAAAGTTCAAAAAATAACAACCACTACACAATCCCTATAAATGGTGAAAATAACCCCTCCCTGTTTTTTGTAGAACTATAATTTCTAGCGTATTACTCCTCTACAGACCAACTATACACCAAAGAAGCATCGCCACTAAACTCTTTTTTTCTATCAATTTCATAGAGGTCTTCAAACTCAGGCCCAAACCGTTCAAAAGCACTTAAAAACCCAAAATCTCTATCTTTTAGCTTCAAAAGGATCTTCCCAATCATAGGAACCGCTTTTTTAGCCACCACCAGCCAAGGTAGGGTGGAGGTGCCTACCACATCGGTAACCATACCAAAAGCATCACCACCAATGCCCTGTTCAATGTCTATCAAAATTTCACCCAAATCTCTGGTGGCTTTTCGAGTATGCCGTAGATAAATATGAACGTTTAACTCTCGATCTTTAGGAAGGTCTCTACTTAAGACAAACAGCCCATTAGATCCAGCATCATTAGTGTCAAACTGGAAAGAATTGTCATGTCTTCTAGACAATTTAAAAGGTTCGTGAGGCAGGGTTGTGAGGATCATTTTATCTTCTTCTGTAGGATGGTCTGTAACCACTAAAAAGTAGAGTTTCCATCTTTTTTTGGGGCGATGAATTTGCACTTCGTCAATTTCTAAACGTACGCGAGTCATAGGGTTTAAATTTATTACTAGTGATAAAAGTGTGTCTTCGCCTTCAACACCTGTTACAAATTTATAGTAAAGGGCAGTAGCGATCAATCCCTAAAAACAATGAAAATTTT
>Ga0209195_1001084_pt1 | contig 19188 bp, 12 predicted proteins | sample COGITO_mtgs_1004_3_FD_184788 | JGI IMG/M metagenome (GOLD analysis project Ga0209195, IMG submission 184788) | Pelagic marine microbial communities from North Sea - COGITO_mtgs_100420 (SPAdes) (version 2) | ecosystem: Environmental > Aquatic > Marine > Epipelagic ...
CCCCCACCACCACCACCCCCCCCACCACCCCCACCACCACCACCGTCACCACCACCACCACCACCACCACCACCACCACCACCACCACCACCACTACCACCACCACTACCACCACTACCACCACGACCACCACCACTACCACCACTACCACCAGTACCACCACGACCACCACCACCACCACCACGACCGTCACCACCACCACCACAACCACGAGCACCACCAGCACCATGGCCACCACCACGACCACCACCCTTTTGGGTTAGCCGCTATTGAAGGACGGCCTAGCGTTGGATCCTATCGTCTCAGGTCGTCTGTGCTTCATGCGAGGACCCCCAACAGGTAAACGGACGGATATTCGGAAATCACACAATGAAGAAAGAAAGAATACAGAACACGTTGTCAGGAGATCGTCTGTTTGGGGAGATTCGTACAGAGCGCGGGGGAAGAACGCTCGACGTTGCCTGCTCAAGGGGCAGTTGCGCACGCGCTTTGCATACACCCACCTTGATCACTCGGAGGTGTACGCATGGAAGCCTGCGGGTTAAAGGGGTTCTGCCAGGGAAACTGAAACGATGATCGTAGCCTATCCATACAGGGATGCGGTGGATCGTTGCGGCACATACGAAGCTTTTACAGCCGCATGTCAAGCAATCGGACTTCGCATCACCAGAGAGGACACTGTGTTTCGAGGGCATCGAGCGTATCGGATCATAGTGGCCGACCGAGATGTCGATGTAGAGGCAGCGGCTATGCAACTTCCAACTCAATTGTGAAATTGCAGATGCTGCATCCGGAACACGCAACCCGAGAACTCGCCTTTGCTTGACTAGTTAGATTGGGGAACCGTTCTTATAAAACAATATATTGCACCCCTACAATGGACTATTTCCTCCTAAACAGACTCTTAAAGGAACTCAATAAATTTTAAGAAACTTATCGAGCACGACTATTCCCGAATCTTTATGCGTAAACTTCTTTATAACCAAATGGATCGAGGCTCAGACCGTATGCACTCGATTAACGCAACCCGACGACTCGCCGTGTACCATTTGGAAGCGGGGCTCATTTCGTCAGGGTTATAACTGACGACAGCGACGGAGGGCATACACACACGGAAACTGACGTAGAAAGCTGTACCTACACCGATCCGGAATATGAGTCGGACCCCGAGTCCGAGGCGGAGGTTAAGGCGCAGAAGAGGAAGGAGGTCGAGAATGACGAAGAAGAGAAAGTTGTCAAGAAGGCAAAAAAGGATGAAGCTGACTCGAAGTCCACACCCAAGAAGAAATTGGAAGCAAACGGTGAATCGATCAAATGTTGCAACAACATCATGCACTGGCGCCAAAAATGCAGTGTCCGAGATTACTAATACGACAAGATTTGCCGGGAGCCCGCCACTGGGATACGATACGGTTGTAAAAGAGAGGCAAACGTGGGGTGGACCCCCTTCTTAGACAAAGGCGCCGAGCTATGCTTCAAAGCGAGATGTCGACATACTCCAGTTGGACAGTGTGCTATAGTCGAAAACTCATGCATTCATCCGGTGCTACGTGGACGGTCGCACAGCTCAATGAGATGTGTGAGCTACTTTCAGAGGAACTACCAGGGTGTCGCTTCAGACCCGAACCGATCGGAGGCGGGGGGATCGAGTTTACTTTGTGGCCCGGTATGTCTGAAAAGATCCCTCGCGAATACAAGACATTTCGGTTCTTCGCTTCTCATTTTCCGACACTTGACGACAAGACGCCAGGCAGTGCATCGTTCAATGTCTTTAATCACTCACGCTTCGATGTTATGTTGAAGGCTTTTTACGGCGCGCCAGCTTTCAACGTAGCCGAGCTGCAAGCCTTTCAGAAAGTTATACAACAAGTAGTCGGGCTTCCGGAAAGTTTCCGCATGACATCTGTGAGCGTTAGACTCGTGAAGGAACTCAATAAAATGTAAGAATTCGACCTCAATTCCCGGTCTTACTAATACGACGAGATCTTCCTGGAGTCCGCCATCGGGACACGATACGGTTGCAGAGGAGGACAAACGTGGGGTGGACCCCCTTCTCAGACAAAGGCGCCGAGCTATGCTTCAAAGCGAGATGTCGACATACTCCAGTTGGACAGTGTGCTGTACTCGAAAACTCATGCATACATCCGGTGCTACGTGGACGTTCGCACAGCTCAATGAGATGTGTGAGCTACTTTCAGAGGAACTACCAGGGTGTCGCTTCAGACCCGAACCGATCGGAGGCGGGGGGATCGAGTTTACTTCGTGGCCCGGTATGTCAGACAAGATCCCTCGCGAATACAAGACATTTCGGTTCTTCGCTTCTCATTTTCCGTGGATTGACGACGAGACGCCAGGCAGTGCATCGTTCAATGTCTTTAATCACTCACGCTTCAATGTTAAGTTGAAGGCTTTTTACGGCGCGCCAGCTTTCAACAAAGCCGAGCTGCAAGCATTTCAGAAAGTTATGCAACAGGTAGTCGGGCTTCCGGAGGGCTTCCGCATGACATCTGTGAGTGGCAGACTCGTGAAGAAACTCAATAAAATGTAAGAACCTCATAGAGCTCCACTATTCCCTAATCTTTATGCGTGAACTTATTTATAACCAAATGGATCGCCGTCGCTTGACTAGTTATGTTCTTATAAAACAATATACAGGGTCGCATTGTTGCAGCGCGAATCTGCTGTTGGCTTTAGAGTTTAAGTCGATATACCAAAGGGCGCTTTTGATCGACTTTCTCAGGACAATTAGAAGCTAATTACTAATATGACAAGATTTCCCCTCCGCTTACGCGATGCAACGTTCCACGTCGAGCGACACATCCACCGAGAGTGCCTCGGAGATGTCATGCCGCGCTCGAACGCATGCGTTTGAAACGGCCAAATTTGCCGCTTCCGTGTCCATTTTGCGCCTGGGACGCACGAGAAGTCCGTCGGCTATCAGCGCGACCGTCTCGATATCGGCCAAGTTTAACGAGCGCACCGCCTCCGCCAGCATTGCCGTCTCAAGTGTTTGGAGCATGAGGCTCATCTCGCGGACGTATGGCTTCGGTGACCGATGGGACTCTGCGCGGATGCTCTCCAGTGGCGCCCCCGCGACGGACGGGTGGTTCCTTAATGCTTGGATGGCGTGCGGTCTTTCTGCAACCAGGCCCTCCAAGAACCGACTGCGCACGATCCCGTCTCCGAGCTCTTGGTTGAGGGCCGCCAGTATGGAAGACTTCGCCCACGCCAAAGACCACCCCCTGTTCTCTCCAGCGACCCTTTCTCGCGCGGCTTTCTTGTCCTTGGCCGCCATTTCCAGGCACGGACACAGCGAAGACGCCTGCTCGTTCCCGAAGTACCCGCAGAGCGCCCCCCAGGCGGCCGCGACGTGCGCCGTGCCAAAATCGACCTCAGCATAAGCGCGGTTGGTGATTATCTCTCTCGAAGATTTGGAGAGGCACTGCACGAACTGGGAGCGGTCCAGCTGCGGGTAGTAGGTCAGTACCCTTCCTCCGGCGCCCCCGTTCATGTACGGGCGGCCTTCGAGCGGGAGATACTCGGCTGTGGCGTTCTCGGGGTCATGGGGCTGTCCCAGCGTCTGCAGCAGAAAGCGGAGCTTAGCTACCTCTCTCTGGACTCGTTCGTCGCGATTCGAGCCCTGCTTTTCCAAGGAGGCGGCGCTGAACCGCGTTGAGCCCACGGTGACACTCCCACCCGTCTGGAGAGCTTCCAACCAGCAGACAGTGGACTCGAGGTGGATCTGAATGTCGCTCACGGCAGCGAGTGGCGACAGCAGTCCCGTTGGGCGCTGGCGCTTCGAGTCGAACTTCGCGAACCAGGGAGCCGAGCGCACGGCGGGGACGCTGGCGAGCGGGTCCGAGGCGTCACGTGCGTCGAGTTGGTCCACGACGGCCTGTAGGGTTGACAGAGCGGACCAAAACGCGCTGCAATCCGCTTCGCCGACACGCGGCATATCGGACGTGTCCCGGGGCATCTCGTCTGGGTGAGCGAACGGCAGCGCGATTCTCATGGATTTTTCGTTGATGCTAAATGGAAGACGGTGGAGATGGGATGGCTGGAGGGCGACCGCGCGGTCGAATTTCGGGAAACACAGCGCTGCCAGGCGCTGCGGGAACATGGCTTCCAAACTCGCTTCGGAGTAGCCGCTTCTGTCTCCGCTGCCGCTGTGGCGGTCGATGTAAAACTCCTTTGCAAACGGAAGCAACCACTTCTTCCTAAGCGTGCTCCAACCTGTTTCGTTCCAAGGCTGTTCCAACCGACTCATCCAGTCCGTCCTGGTCTCTGTGGTTTGCTGCAGAACTGCCTCGTCCAGCAGCCACATATGCGGACCTCTGTTGCCGCTTCCAAACATGAGGACGTGTCTGACGTCGAACCACTCCCGCAGCACAGCGAGTGCCACGTGGGTCGCACCCCGAAGCCACTCCCACCTTCGTGCCTCCTGGACCTCAGCCGGCACCTCGTCGATCTCCAACACGAGCTCGGTTCTTAAAGTCGCACCCGAACCGCAGCATGCTTGCTGCGTGCGATGGTCGTAGGCCGGTCCCACGTGCATGCTCACGAAGTTGCCTGCGCAGTGTTTCGGTCGAGCAGGATCCAGACATGGGCGAGATCTCCACATTCGCTTGTCGGGCGAAATCTCTCGCAACTGCACCGCCGAGATCTCGCGGTGCAGTAGGGACGCGACGGCGCTCCACGGGAACATTTTTTTGTAGTAGTTACCGCAGGACGCGTCGTTGACCTGACTCTTGGAGCCGGGCTTCTTCCCCCCCTCGCCTGCGCTGGCGCGGACGCGGGCTATCGCTTCGCAGGCCCTGTCGTATTGGGGCTGCGTGCAGCACGCGTCCATCCGGACCAGCTGCTTTGGGTTTTGCATCTCGATCGTGCATTCGTTGTTCGAGGGATTTCCGCTGCGCATGCCACCTCGGAGCAAGCGCCCGGCGAACGATCGCAGGTCACCGAGTGCGTCCTTGCTCAGGCAGTGGCGCGCGCACAGCCACTCTACCATCAGGTCTACGGGGCAGCCGTTGTGCAGGCAGAACGCGTATAAGCTGTTTCTGCCCGCGCCGCTGTTGTAAGTGGAGTAGAGAAATCCCAATCTGGGAGCAGTTGCGGCGACCCGCATCTCTGCAGGCCACCGCCCCAGCTCCGCGCCAACCGCTCGTTCCACTTGCTGCTCGAGAGTCTGTCCGCGGCCCACAGCCGGCCGTTTTGCGCCTGCCTGGAGTAGCCGTCCGAGCTTCTCTGCCTTCTGAAGACGAGGACCCGCCGCCGCCGTCTGCAGCAGCGGCGCGCACTCCAGGTAGAGATCGGCTTTTGAGAGAACCATTGCCGCGTTGTCTTCCATGATAACGTCGCCCACGACGACGTCGATGTGCAGCAGTCGTTCCCACACCATGCTACACAACTGTATTTTCACGCGGCCCACCAGCTGGGTTTTGGCTGCTGCTCCCATTATGACCTGGACGGCTTCCCGCCCAGTCGTGCAAGCCCTGACATTCCGTCCCACCTGTTTCTCCAACAGCGGCAAATGAGCCAGAAGGCTCTCGCGTGAACGCCGGTCTCGTAGAATCCCAGCGCCCCCTTCCCGCTCGCTGTCGACGCCGCGCCTCTGGGCGTAATCGGCGACTCTCCCAAAGAAAGGCCCATTCGTAATCAGTCCGTCCAGGACCTCTGAATTCAGGGTCGATCGATCGCGGAGCGAAGTCGTTTCACTCACGCAACACACGTCTATGCGCACGCTGCCGTCGCTCTGGACCACGAGAACAGCGACGGAGTGGTCAATCCGGTGGTCAGTTTCCAGGCGTTCGACGACCGAGAGTGCAGCCGCGGCTAGGATCGTCCAGGCATCTTCGCTGTCGACCTCGGCCGAGTTCGTCGTCGAGACGCATGTTGGCCGACACGACAGACGCAGTGCTAGGAAACCGACAGGCGTGTCGCACTCCATGTAAGAGCCACCAAGGCGCTCTCGTTTGCGTCCAACGTTCATGCTATTCCCGACGGAGGGGGTCAGGGGCAGTTTGTCCATGTCTGCGAGACGTGTCTACTGTTGCTAGCGGCGATGGCACAACTCTTACCAGAAATTGTTCTGTTTGCCACTTTGCGAAATCTCACTTAAGGTTGAATTGGCGGTCTGAGACATACCCCAGTACGGCATTGCTCGTCAGGTCAACTCCTCTGAATCGATTCCGGAACAATCCTTCATACTTTCCTACTAGTTCCGTCATTTCAACTTCGTCTAACCCGGGGTTGAGTAGAGGGTTGCACCTTCCATATGCATCTAGTGTCAGACGATAAACCCATGAGTAGGGCTTTTTAATGCGGCGCTTTGCGTAATCAATTACTTGTTCCATGAAATCGTCTCGTTTCTCCTTTTCGCCTCCCAGGTTAAGGTAAAAATGACCTCTGGGCAGACACAAAAACGGATACGTGACGAACATATAAAAAACAGCTTTATGACACATTGTCAAGAACGCTTTGCTACCGATTGTGTCCAGAAAAAAATTTCTGGTATCAGATGTTCTCCATCCGTCCGATAGGTCCATTCGTAATCTTTCGTACTTTTGCGCATTGTCCAAAACTAGTATCTTATTACAAGGGTCGTCAAGCACATCAGTGTACTGCACCAGTTTCTTTGTAGCCCGTAAGCGATTAATGCTTACGATATGGTCTATGGTCCAAATTTGCCCGCTACCCAATATACCAAAAAAATCTCGTAATCTTTTCTGTTCCTCCTTCTGGTATGCAATCTTATATTCATCGTGTAACATTTTTTTAAATACATCTGATCTGTGCGAAAACAGAATTGACTTTTTTCCGGGCATACACAGACGGTTCCACTCTTTACAAAGTTCCCACTCCTGTAAGAGTTGTCTTCGACTGAATTGGAATTTCGAGTCATCAAAGATGTCCTCCTCTCGGTATAAAGAACATTGGGTTTCACCCGGTCCAAACAGGATAAATGTCAAACATTTGTCGTAATCTACGTATATCTCTGCAGTGTCACCATCCCACTCCACAAATTTGCGCTCACAATCACCTTCCGCACCACATTTATTTAATAATTGACTGGGATCTGTCAAACTCGAATACCCGTCAATTCTTAAGTCACTAAACGAGGGTAAGGTCAACGTCGGTGCGGACATACCACACTGGACCCGTATTCTGTCCTGTTCGAGTAGGTTTTATACGACGTTCTTAAATGAAATTTAACTTCTAGCCTCGTGCCTTGCCCGATCTACATATTACGCGAAATGGCGCGGTTGGACGCTACGGTCGTGTGAAAAACGCGGGCTGCCAAAAGCCCATCCGGCAGAGGTCCGGGGACTTGATGTTCATTTGGAGCGACAGGGTACTGCTCTTGAACCCGTGGGCGATCAAATGGGCAGCTTTGATTCCGCATGCCATGACGTCGTCGACGACTAGTCCTACGAATGCCACATCCCTTGGAATTTGAAGCAGGACAGAGATGCCCATTTCCGGCGAATTCTTGCAGCTCATCAGGAGGTCTTTGGCCTGTAGTCCCAAGCACGCCTGAGCCGGGGTGCCTGCCACGTTCACGGAGTCAACTGCACTCTTAAGAAAAACCGCGATCACCGACGCTCCTCCGTACGCGAGGACGGCCTCGTTGCACACGCGGGAACTTGCTGCCAGGTGCAGCGAGGTGTAGCCGAATGCTTGCATGTCTTCAGCAGCGCGGGCGCCGCGTTGGTACAAAAACAGCGGTCCTAGCCCCGCTGCTTCCAAACGCGCAACACTGACCCCTGCTTCACAAAGCCGCTCGAATGTCACGACGGCAGGGCTATCGTTTACAACCTCGTCCAGCAAACAGGGGTTCCTTTCCCCACATAAGATAGTGGTCAGTTGGCAGCGACTGAGCAAAATCTCGCATGCTGGCTGCATCATGCAGTGGATAAATGGACTCGGCTACTGCCGGATCAGGATGTCAAAATTCTGTCCCTTTCTAGCGAAGTTCATCGCACGCCCGATAACCCTCTTTTCGTCCGTTTCTTTAGACTGCTCTTGGACCAAAATTCTCCTGGCGTGTCCATTGTGCTGGCCTAGCGCGCTTGCGCCGCCAAACACCCACTCGACCTGACTTCCCGCCTTGATGGAACCACTGCCGTTGTTGAGCACTGTGATCAGCCCTCCGATCGCCACCTGAGGGACGCGGGGCGCGGCGTTAGGAGGCGGCGAACCTGCGTGGTGCAGGGCTGGGTGCGGCGCACTGTGAAGAATTCGTCCACCGACGGCCCGAGGGTCGACTCCTCCACAGTCCGGACGGATTTGCTACGAGAGATGCCGGTGAAAAAGTATTTATCGTGGTCCTTATCACTTAGTCCGTTGGCGCTGGCGATGCAGCGCACGGCGGTCTCGTCGACGGGGTCATGTCCCACGCGCTCCGTTGACATCAGCTTGCCCACTGTGACCATTCCTGGCAGCACCGTGGCCCACCTGTGGAACTCCACTGTATCGTTAACTACGGTTTTTGCTACACCGTGCTGTCGCGGGTCCACGACGGCGTTCATCACGATTTCCCCGATCCTGGAAACGGGTTTGTATCCATTTTGGCTACTGCCGTAGTTGGAAGTGTCGCCGGGGCCCGATGAATATTCGTAATACCGACTCATGTTATAAAACGGCTCGGACTCTGGAAATGATTAGTGTCTGACCAACTAGTGTCTGACCAAATAGCGCTGTTTGCACCCACTACATGCAAGCACATGCTTATTTTGTTCATGCATGCACACTCGCGTTCTTCACCAGACAGACGTGCAGCTTAGGTGGAGAGTTTTCTAATTTTGACGGGCCAGGCGCCTGCACTAACAGTCGCACCACCCTACCAGGCAGACCCCCACGGGTGGAGCTTGGCCACGCCCGCGGCGCGCTCGAAGTGAACGCTCGGGCGAGTGTAGCTGTAGAGCGGGGGGGCGTACGCGCGCCCCCACTCACCGTGCGTCTCGTTCGGCTCCATGTACAAGTCACATTCTTCGAGCGTAGACGACGGAGGCGGCGGCGTGGCTACCTTGCGTTCCCTCGCTGCACGGCCCAGTGCAGTGCTGGCAGCCGCGGATAGAACTGGATTCAGAAGAGGCATCGCGAGAACCTTTCTGGTCGCGAAACGAAGCTTCTCCACGGAGTTGCGTCCGGAGAACTCGCCAGACGAAGCGAAATCACCTCTCTGCGTGACGCTCATTTGCAGTGCGTTGCAGAGCGTGGCTTCGTCGAGGCCCCGAAGAAGGTGATCCACCTCGAGCGCCGGGGCCGGCGCGTCGTAGTGGCTGCGCACCTCTTCCACCGCCAACAATAGTGCCGCCCGCAGCTCGACGACGTCCTGCATTTCGCGCTCGAACCTGCGGATCTGTTGCGCCAGGTCTGCAAACTGCGTCGGTTGCATCATAAGCATGGTACGAAAGTCAACAAAGCGCAGTACGGGAACGTTCGCAGTCTGCGAGACGACGAGTAGAGCGGTTCCGCTTTTTGCGGCCCACTCCACGTAGGCCTGAATTCGGGATCGTTCTTGCCCGGACTTCACCTGGTCCATGTTCGAACAAAGAAGGCCTGCTGTGTGCACTCCCGACGAGAGAGGGCGTGCCCCGGGTATCATGGGCCTGCAGACCAAGCGTGGCGACTCCCCGTCCATCGAAATCATGCCTTCTGCAAAATCGGTGGCCATGAAGGCTCCGAGCCTCTGGAACGGCGCGGCGAGATCATGCGAAGCGAGCTCCGATAAATTAGAGAAGTCGGCGATCGACCGCGGCGAGTTAAGGGACCTTGGCATCAGGTCCTGACGGGCGTTCCACCTGCACCTCCGCCGATAATCCGCTTGCTGTCTGAGTGCTGCCAGTTCTTCCTCGAGAGCTGCGATGCGGCCGAGCAACTCGGAGCTCGGCTCGCGTGAGAGTAGGGCGCAGTTTTTTCTCTTCTGCTCCGCAATGGAGAGCTCCCAATCTGCCTTACTTTTCCGTGCCTGGTTGCACTCGTCGTACCTTTCTTCGATTTGTTTGGCCGCTGCCGAGCTGAGAGCCGCCTCGAGCTCGAGTTGTGAGACTTGACGGCGCGGTGGCGTTCCGAAATGCTCGGATACGACGAGGCAGAGATGCCTGACTTCTTGCGCGACTTGCACTTTCATCATCCTGTTCGCAATTCGGTCAAAGAAGCATCGATCGCTGCCGTGGGTGCAGTAGCCCCGCGCGGCGTCACGCGTGGGAACGAACACCCAGTCCGTCTCGGCCCAGCACGCCGATGCCTTCTGCATGTCTCTATGGCGGATGCTGGTGCGAGCGGAGCATTTCTGAGCTTCCAGCAATGACTGCGCGTACAACCCATCGGTAACCTGAATCTCCCTGCTGTGAATTCCCGCGGACACATCGTGGTCGTGAAGCCGCTTTCTTGATTTCCTCAGCGCGGTCGCTGCAGAGGCCGTACGCTGTGCGTAGCTCATGGTGTCGCCGGGGTGGTCCGATTCTTCGACAGCGCGGTCGCAGCGAAGTAGCAATACCAGACCGAGTCGATTCAGGGCTTCGAGTAGGTAGGCGTCATTCTTCACAGATGCCGCTTTCTCCATGGTTGCAATGAGCGTCTCGTGCATGCGCAGAAGCGGTTCTAGGTGCATCCGACGCCCCTCTCTGCGTTTACGCTTCCCACGCCCGTCATCTCCCAGGCGACCTTCGAGTTCCTGCAGCACCTGCAAGTGGTTACCACCAGCAGAGTCCAACATTTCTTGGTACGACGTGACTGCTCGCGCGCTGAGCTCGTCGGTATGCAAGTCGGTCGACGATTCTGCGGTCAACCTGTAGGCCACCGAGCGAAACCTGCAGTGTCGAACAAGCCGCGCACGGGTGTCATCTTGCTCGCAGATGGCAAACACCTCGGGCTCCCGTGTGAATTCGGACTTGAAGTTGCGGAGAGTTTCCGAGGTGCCGTAGACCCTCTTCGACTCCACGCTTCGGAGGACACTACGAAGCGACACTTGACAAGTTTCTTCGAGCCAGGTGGCCTGGTAGTCGATGGCCTGGATCGCAATCCACCTGGTGGCTACAATCAAAAACCCAGACAACGATTGCTTTTGCGGGTCCAGCCGAATCCACGACCTTGCCAGGCGGTCGAATACAGAATCTGCATCTGGCGACTTGAGGGAAGTCGCGTTACCAAGAAGCTCCAACGCGTCTTTGGCTACGCCCATGATGCGCAGACTCGTCGCGCTCGTTTTGCCGCTGCCCACGATCCTGGAGACGCAAAGTTGCTCCAGCGCGAGCGAAGCGATCGCGCCGACACCGGCCCGCACGCTTGGAGTCGGCGCGTCATTCTGCAGATGGGCCAGGGAAACCGACTTCACGCGGGCGATGACATCTGCAGACTCCCTGGTTATTGTGTCTGGCTTCGCCACGATCGCGCGCGCGGATTCTCTTTCGATCGCCGCCACGACTAGGTGGTGCTCCACGCGAAAGCCGACGGTCGGCAGCGTTCTGCTCTCCGATTGGGAAGCCGGCAACCACGACAGAAGCTCCTGCGGATAAGAAATGTTCCTCTTCTCGCGCTCGGCCGCAGCTGAGCGCGACTTGCGCCGCCGGCGCGCCGGCGCCGGCGGTGGCTGCTGCGTGCTCAACGGAGGAACAATGGGGTCGAACACGAGATTCAGAATCGTCGTCCTAAGAGCGGACGCCTCCGACGCGACTTCTCGCGCCCTCTCGGTTATCCCTGTCGCGGTTGTGCGCAAGTCACGTTTGCTCCCATTCAACGCGTCAAAGAGACGTTCCCCCTGCCCACTCAGGGGGTCGCACTGGCTCGGAGTATCGACATGCAACCCCGCGTATTCGACAAGAGTGGTACGAAAACGAACGCCGGCCGCTCGGAGAGACACGCATCTGCTGCGAATGGCGACGGCGACCTTTGCAGCCACCTCGCACCTCGATTCCAATATGTGTGCGTTCCAGTCGACGATCTTGCCCAGGTTGCTCAGGTAACACTTTCGCTTCAGTAGCGTGTTAATGCCACATTTGTCACTGTTTTCGATCGGACCCAGACGGGCGAATCCGATGCTTCCCACCAGAGACAAACCAGTCACGCCACCGAGAAACTCCAAGGAGGCGTTGGCTCCTTCTCCATTCACGCACCCTGGATGGAATGCATGCTGCTTGTCGGCTTCCTTCTGAGCCTCTGCGCGAACGAACCTTGACTCGTGTGTCCCCCTCCTCTGGCTCAAATTCGACTTTGGCGCAACCATATACCTGCTGACCACATTCGCTAGGACCAGGAGGCGTTCGGCGGCCCACTCTACGCTCTGCACAGCGGTTACGAGGGGCAGCGTCCAGATCCCCGCCAAAGCAACGGTGGATGCCTGTACAGTTTCTTCCAGACAAGAAATGGCCTTGGATACCGCCAGGAGACACACATCAACCTCCCGATTCGCGACGTCCACACAGTTTCCCGCGATCTTACTTTCTGTGTCCCCCGCGACATCTGTGGACGGTACCAGCCATGTTTCCCCGTTCCTTGCCGACGTGTATAGCTGCGCACCCACTCCCACACCCAGAAGCGGCGATAGCTGTTTCGAGTTTTGTATTCCCGTGAGGATGCGGTTGGCCACTTGGACCTCATCCATTTTGTGACTGTTCGGCTCACCGACAATCAAAAGCAATTGTTTCTCCCACTCTTCGTCGTACGATCGTTGCCGGGTGCGGGTGTTGCACTGCACGAAAGTCGGGTTTGAGAGGAACCCTTCCCTGTGGATTTCCAGTGCGGCGATCTTCGTCTTTTGCTCGCTGGTAAATTGAGCCCCCCCACCCCTTCTATTTATCCTACCGAGGTCCAGCGACGAGTGGCTCTCCCACTCCTGCCGTGCGTCTTTCTTGAAGGCCACCACGTCACGTTCCGAAACCCCGACAATCGACGCAAACCGCAATCTGGACGCCTGAACTCCCCGTACCCCTTCCTGAGCGTTCCTTCCTACGAGTTCTCCCATCTGACTGCGCATCACTCTGTGCACACCATGAGTCTCGACATGACCGCCGCCATCCTCTTCTGGGGCGGAATCATCTGCCCCTTTCCCAGATTCGCGTTCATCCCGACCCCTCAATTCATCTTCTCTTTTCTTCCTATCGTTCCTTACCTCGTCCATCTCTCCGCAACCAGATGCATTAAACTTTCTCGCCGACCACACCACCTTGTATTCCTTCGCCTTCGACTCTAACTCTTCTAACTGGTGTGATCTGTGATCGACGTCGCCTTCCTCCCCCAGCGCAAACGAATCATTTCCACATCTACCTTTGATGACACTGGCATCGATGCGCTTGATTGAACACGTTATCAGAGATTTCAAGTCTTCCAATACGACGTGCCCCCCACCCTTCGAACCACTCTCGTTCTCAGCAACGATCTGGTTGAATTCCTCGTTGAGATCATTGCTGTCGTCTGACTCGGTTCCGCTTTCCTCTGGCTCACCCTCCCCCTCACACGATTCGTCGTCACTGCTGAACAAATCATCCTCACTCGCATCACACTCATTCACCTCTTCGGACACGACCAGTGACGAGTTAATTCCCGCAACTGCATCGGAGGCAGGACCCATGAGTCTGGAACGGAGAGTGCGGGGTTTCCAACCGGTGCAGGTGCACCGAATGCCGTTCCCACTAGCGACTAACTGAATCCCGCATTTCCAACACTCCCGGCCAATTTGCTCTTCGTGGGTTTCCAACATGTAGTCTTCCATCGGTCACACCACTTCCGACCTGAAATCGCCAAATGCAAATGTCAACAATGCAGTCGACAGGGGGGTCGAGCGGACTATAGACAGTGGCTCGAAACGTAACTGGCTTGTGGCGACACGCACTCTATTTGAAATCAAATGGGTGATAATTTTTCAGCACCGGTCAGGGGGGGGGTCGAGCGGGTTTCTTTAGTCTGTCGAGTTTCGTTATTCGCAATTTCAAACAGTGATTAATTCGAATGAAACTTGCGAGTATTCATCAGATAGATTGCTTTTGAATTTACCTTTTGTCTTATGTGAAATGCAGCAATATTCGATGCGCCCAAGCGTGATACGAAACGTAAGTCGCTTGTGGCGACCCTGGGTGGCCTGCCGGGTTGCTCTTTTTTTTCCGCACGAGATTCTATTCCCTGGTTTTGAATCGTACCAGAAAACCCTAACCAGCTGCGGCCCTAACCCAAAATCAGGAGCACAAATCGAGCGAACACAATGTGAAAAACCAACCCTTCCATGGGCATCCTTACACATGCATATGCTGCTGCCCAGCGCCGCCGTACTCGTAAGGTGCTGCTCCTGCTGGAATGCGGGCGCCGCCCGATCTTGGTGCTTCCGAGCGGAGCGCGCGGCGCCGCTCCACTAGGCCAAAAGAACACCGCGCGGCGCTTGGTTCTGCTCGTGGTTGGTTCCATTTCCTTTCCCTTCCCCTTCCCTTGCCAGTCCCTGGGTGGCGCTCTGCTCCATAGCGGAAGCCGCTGGCGAGTTATGCCCTTCCATTAATTGTTAATACCAGCGATATCGAGATTCAAATTGTTATTATGTAATAAATTTATAACCTATTATATATATGAAATTATATACTTTATTTTTATAAAAAAAATTAAACAACAATTGCAATTCATAATAATTAAGAGTTCGGGTTGGAATTATAAAACATCTCCACTTCTACAGGTTTCTTGGTGGACGCCGATCTACCAGCTCCCTTCTAATCCAATTCCATCACTTCGCGAGCAGTTGGACGGAAGTAACGCGAGATTTGCGAGTATATGGCGCGTGCTTGCAGGCCCCTTTCTTTGGTCATCTTTCTTTGTTTCTTTCTTTCTTTGTGAGAGAGGCACGGTGTGAGAGGGGATTCGGCGTTTTGCTGGTGGATTCACACGGGTGAGATCAGAGAGCGGTTGAACCACACTTGGTTCAGCCCTGTGGGAGATTTGAAATCTCGGAGGCGTACGAGTCCGCGGGCCGATAGAAAATGTGAATAAGACTCATCTAGTCGTGGATATACTTCGATGAGCAATACGGAGAGCGAGTTATGCGCCCAATCGAAGCCCTGGAGGACGTCCAACTCGGCGCCCTCCACATCCAAGCTCCAGAAGTCTACATGGTGAATGCCAATCGTGTCGAGGATTGCGCCCAGAGGCGTGCAGCGAACGACGTGTTTAGCCGCACCATCGGCACGGCCGCAACAGCCATCTGCATTTCGCTGGTGGTCAGGAAGTTGAAAGCGCAGCTCACCGGGGCGTGCACAGAGGGCCGTCTCGAGACGATACGCTGCCGGGCGGCGCACTACGAGCTTCGCGAAACTGAAAGGATTAGCCTCGACGAGCAAGCCGCTCCACCCGAGAAACCTTTCGAAGAAGATGGAATTCGAGTCAAACACGGTACCCTGCACTGCCCCAGATTCGACGAAGTATCCTTTACGGCCATCGCGATAAAAATTGGTTTTTGGACCAAAGAAGCGTCTGTAGGCTTGCTGAACGTCCGTGAGCCATCGATCGTCGCCATACTGCTCGTGGTACGCATCTTGCTCAACACGAGGGTTCGACGGATACTCCGAGAGAAACGTGGAAACGCCGTTCTCGTGATTGTGCGCTGTTGTCTTAAAAATGGTACTGGCCGGCTCGTAGAGCATCAGAGGCCCAGACTCTTCGAAGAGTCCAGACGGCTCCGCAGCAGTCGAACGCGTAGAGAACCGTTGTGCGGAAGTGATTAAGATCTCCTTCAGACGATGCCCACTTTCTTCCAGCTGTGCCTCCGTAGCTGGTAGACTCTTGCAGCCCGAGACGGTGCAATCCAAAACGCTCGTCCGCAGCCCAAAATGAAGGGCGTGAGCTCCGAGCTTGCTGGCGGTGGCGTGGTAGTGCCGGTCCACGCACAGGTTTGCTGGTTTGCCTGTTTGGTTTGTGCGGTCAAACCCTCTGCGCACGAGCAAGTCGACGTCTCCGAATGATGGCTTTGTTCCATTGAGCCTGTAGTGTCCGCGCAAGGCTTGGCAGTAATCAGAGGTCCGCTCGCAATGAAGCACGTGGCAACCTTGGATTTGGAGGCAGACCCGCAGAGCATGCTTCCGCAGTAAGCAGCAGGCTCGCGTATTTTTCGTTGGGGAAGGCTTGATGCAATACGGCGACGCGTGCCGTTCGAGCAGCTGTGGATTCTTGAGTTGCACATCGGGCACGCACGTAAAGTGCTTGAGATCCGTCGAAGCTGGAAATAGCTCAGTGAGAGACCGGGGTCGCGGCGCAATGGCGGCCAAGGAGGCCGAGACAGGCCTACCATAGCTCGCACACCTGAGTGATTGCCAGCGGGAGTTTGCTGCTGCATCGCATCCTTGACCTGAGCGAGCGCGTTCAACGGCCTTTTGTGAAATCTGCTTGCACCTGGTGGCAGCAGTCTGCGGCGCGAGTGAGAAATTCATTGCACTCTTCAAAGTTGCCCAACCGTGGGTAGTTAGGGCAACGTTGCACCCAGGAGCTTTAGAACAAACTGATCCCGGATCTGGAGGTCGGTGCAGTTGGCATGAGTCAACATCTTTCCCATCGCTCATGGGGCAGGCAAAGTCAGCCCCAAGCATGCCCGCGCATGTTCTCACCCGAGACAGCTGAACTTCGAACGACAGCGCGGGGGCGTACGTGGGCAACCAGGCATTGTCGCTTCGATGCATCTTAGGGTTTAGGGCTTGCATGGGGCTCTTCGGCGCGTATCGTTCCAACTCGCGCCATTTGTGGCGAACTCGGTTCCCGCCAGGCGGCGGGTCCGTTAGCGGACCGTGGGTGGAGCGGACGAGTCCGGCACCACCAGCGACTTTGTCGAAATTTTAATTCAAACGCATACTTAAGGGATATTCAGAAACATGATTAAATTTTTAATCGAGGTACAAACGACACGTACTTGTATACCACGAACTCACGCTGGCCACGTGACAAGCCCGACCAATCGACAAACTTAGAGGGCAAGTGCACCACTCGGACCCCGAGGGGGCTGTGTTGGCCGTGCAAAATAACTTTGGTATCACGATCAAACGACCAAAAGGCAGGATTGTCGACCATGAAGCAGAGGCCCGCTCTACAGAAGTTTTCCTCGAGAATGGGTGCAATGGGATTACAATCTTCATGGACTTGAGTTACATCGAAGCGATCTATCGCAGCTCTGGACACCAGGTATGTTCCAGAATCAGTGATGGCGTAGGTGGACATTGTCACTGTTTTCTTTAGTCGATCGTATGCCCACGGAGACAGCGCGTTTGGTAGCCACTTTGAGTCTTCAATCGTCTCGTCCCACCAGTACTCTTTTTCTAAGTCGGGGCTCTTCCAATTCAAGGGAATATTTAGCTTAAAATAATTCCATTCAAACCCCCCGATGTTTGCACTCACTTCGTCCGTTCACAATTTTTCTTCACAAGCTAGGTGACATTTTCTTTTATCGACCGATCTTTTTTTGGACTTACTTCTGATTTCTATGATTGTCTCTTTAAGGTCCGTGATTGTCTCTTTAAGGTCCAAAATCTGATTACGTTGGATTGTAATTTCGTCAACCATGTCTAGAATCCTCAACTCATTCTCTTCAGCCGGAGTTCTAAAATCCTGTCTAAACTGAACATCATCCCGGCTATCCTGGATTTTTTCATCCAAGGCCGTGCTATTCTGTTGTGTTTCCGAGAGTCTCGTTTGAATTAGAAAGTCCCGCATCGTAGGTTCGATTGATTGATTTTTTTTAAGTAACAAATAATGATGTTTCAAATCAGGATTAAAGGCGTCGATATAACTTTCGTTTGAGGTCGACATAAACTCATGTTTTTCGTTTAATTTTTTTATAACAGCTTCGACAGCAGCGTCATCAAATTCCGATGCTCTCGGCAATTTATCACCTGTATTCGTTCTAGGCTTGCTCAACATGAGATAGCCGCCAGGAACCAAGAGTTTGCTCATTTCCATGATACTTTGTACGATTGGGTGTATTAATTTATCTTTAGCCGCTTGCTGGAGCATTTGCCACCAACTTGACGAACAAAACGGCGCCCAAACTACGTTAAAAGTTTGTCCTGATTTAACTGTCGTGTAGACGAAATCGTCGGATGTTTTATGTTGAAAGAGGGTTTCGATTTTAGGTGTAATCCTTGTCATTTGAAAGGAATCCAAAAAAGCCGGCGATTCACACAGAATCAAGACTTTGATTTTTTTCTCCCACACGTCCCTCGTAATTTCGTTTACACGAGCATTCGGTAAAAATAAAGCTCTGTCCGCAGACAACTGGTTCAGAAGCGTGTTTTCGTGTGGTTCCGGAGTTGAAAGTGAAGTGAGGGTTTGTCCGAGTACGGATGCAAAACCCCCAGTTCTCTGACGGTTCTGATAGAGAACGAGACTCGACTTCCATTTTGATCTATCGGCACCTTCGCTGCTATGTTTCGGCATATGGCCTCCACGTTTGGCAGACATAGAGACAGTATTATGCCCAAGTTAGTTGCGCAGACTTTATATACCATTGCTGTGGCGTGGTTTACTTAAATTTTTTATAATTGCGCCGGACCCCCTCACACGCGGAAAAAAAAGAGCAACTTGCCGCACGTATTCACCCATTTACTTGCAAGTTACAAATTCAGAGTAAGCGGTACGAGCAGTTAGATTGCAAGTTACGCCCAATGTGCAATGCACAAAGCCACGCGGCACCCCCCTCTCGCCCCAACCACCCGTGAAGGTTCTAGCGGCCTTCACGTGCGGAAAAAAAAGAGCAACTTGCCGCACGTATTCACCTACTTACTTGCAAGTTACAAATTCAGAGTAAGCGGTACGAGCAAGTAACAAGGTGCACTCACTTGTTTGCATTTACGCTAAATGTGCATTGCACAAAGCCAATCCCAATCGACCCTGATTTACTTGCGCAGGTATATTCTCAATTCGATCGAATAAATCAACCCGTATGTTCACTTCAAGAAACAGAGCGTCTGGCGTGAATGGTTGCATTCCCGGTCCCGCGCGAAGCGGACTCTTCTTTCCGAAACACACCTCCACTAGTCGGAATCGACTGATGCCATCCGCAAACTTGGACACCACGAAAGAGCATGTGTCAGAGGATGGCTTTGAGGACTCCGGTCTCACCGACCCTCTTGTTCCGAGCGTCAACGACCAAGAAGTCCAAGCCAACTGCACTACCGTCGAGTTAGCAAGTGCTGTGCGACACGTCGAGTCATCCGAGGCCACCGCGCCCGC
>Ga0209195_1001092_pt1 | contig 19111 bp, 35 predicted proteins | sample COGITO_mtgs_1004_3_FD_184788 | JGI IMG/M metagenome (GOLD analysis project Ga0209195, IMG submission 184788) | Pelagic marine microbial communities from North Sea - COGITO_mtgs_100420 (SPAdes) (version 2) | ecosystem: Environmental > Aquatic > Marine > Epipelagic ...
ATAAATGAATCAGAGTAAGTGACATAGGTCAATAGCTTAAATAAAAAAAACGAATCTTTTTTTCATGCCATACGCATCAACGTATCATGATACGACTTTGAAATAACCTAACGGTTGTAAGGTGAGTCATGAATAATTAAGGCTGTTACTAACTGACTCATCTTAATTCCGTCAGCAAGCTGCCTAATCTCGCAAACGTTAGTTATTTCGGTCGAAAAAACTTTTCAGTCTGCAAGCAGCCTAATCTCCTGGCCGTTAGTTATTTCGGGCGGGAAAACTTTTCAGTCTGCAAGCAGCCTAATCTTCCGGGCGTTAGTATTTCGGGCGTAAAAACTTTTCAGTCAGCAAGCTGCCTCATTTTAAAAACGTTAGTTATTTGGGGCGGTAAAACTTTTTACTTTAGCGTTAGCTAATTTTAAAATTGTAGTTGTTAGCTAATCTTAAATACGTTAGTTTTTTATACAAATAAAAGTTGTATCGAAAAACTCAATACAACTTTTAAGATTAAAATCTAACGGTTCTAAAAGTTGTCAGAACCGTAGTAATTAATGGCATCATACAACTTGTGAGGAGCGCTAGTTTCAAGCCACTCCTCACTTGTGAGACCGCAAAAACTTGCGACATCCAAGACATTAATAAAGTCGAATTCGACTTCGATGGCAACATCAAGTGGCAACTCAAGACATTCAAACACCTTGTAATCATGACTGCCGTCCGAGTTATGATCGATCGAGTGAGACTGACCAATGTAAAAACGATATATACCCTTACGCGGTAAAACGTGGTAGGCGAAACCATATTCTTTCAAGGTGATTTCTTTTGAGACGTCAACACCTTGCAAGTCTTTGGATGGTATGGAGTGGAATAACATAATGAAAAGGCGATTTTACAGGTTCGCGAACTGTTTGGTTTGAAGTGGCAGAATTGCCGTAGAAAATTAACGTGTAAAGCCACATCCGACATTTAAATGCCCCTTGGCTCCTTTGTAAAGAGCAACGTGGTCGAGAGTCCCGTTTAAGTGAGCAACTACGCAATGGCAGCCACCCAGCTTTTCACGGCGCAAGGTGATAGAACCTTCTGCGCGTAACTTGCGAGCAAGGAAAAGAAACTGATTGCGAGCGAATGTGTTGGAGTTTTTCATAATAGTAATAGTTAAGTGTGAAAATATATGTTGTGGCACTTAAAAGCAAGATGCAAGAAAAAACTAAATAAAATTTAAAAAAGATTGGGTGCTGGATGCCTGGCGAAAATTGCCAGGTGATCCCGGTCCGACCAGGCGTTAAAAAATAAATAAAAAATAATGATAAAAAAGCTTGCAACACATAAATAAATAGTCATCTTAGTTGTAAGGTGCGATCAAACGTTCGGGAGAGCTGCCACTAGTACCCTAGTGCCAAGGATTGGTTGACTCATCTTAAACCCGTTATGTGTATTCAAGTTCCGGATACAAATTGACTCATCTTAATTCCGTCAGCAAGCTGCCTCACCTTGCGAGCGTTAGTTATTTGGGGCCAAAAAACTTTTCATACGCAGACGTATTCAGATTCCGGATACAATTATTTAAGGACCTAAAAACTTTTTTGTCAGCAAGCTGCCTAATCTTGCGAACGTTAGTTATTTCGGGCGTAAAAACTTTTTTTGTCAGCAAGCTGCCTCATTTTAATTACGTTAGTTATTTCGGACCTAAAAACTTTTTTGTATTCAAAGTTTCGATACAATTATTTTTATTATTAAGCGCAAAAAAAAGCCGCACTTTTTCAAGTGCGACTTTGATTATTTCTAAAACAGAATTAGAAGAATGATAACGATTATTGCAATTTCCATTATCCTACGATTTCTGCTAGTTGATCGAAGTCGATATCGAGAATTCCTTTTCTTCGATTTTCATCGGAAGTCACGGAAGTCACTTTGTAAGTTCGTTCGTGGTTTTGGTATTCCGTGACTGCGTTGAATAAATCCCACGCATTTTCGCCACGATTTCCTTTACCCGAAACGAATAGTGTTTCGACTTGTTCACGCACTCGATTCGACTGTTTAGAATCCTTACCGAACAGCTTTTCTAGTCGAGCATCGACTTGATACTTCGAGAGTTTTGTTTCTCTCAATTCGTTTGCTAGTCGAACATAACGATCCTGCATCGAAGTAAAGCCTTCGAGCATTGCTTGAATCTTGTCGCTAGAGTTCGCTTCCCAATGAAGTGAGAATCGACTTTTAGCGCGTCCGCTTTCGCTTTCAGCTTTCCAGCCCATCATTCCGTTGGAACAAACTAAGACTAGCATTTCGATGCCGAACGAATCGGAAGCGGAAGAATTAAACGATCCACGTCGAATGATTCGAGTTTCTGTTTCACGTCCGCCTAGATCGATCTTGCCCAATGGCATCGACATTGCATAAGAAGCGCCTTCCGTTCCGAACTTAGAGCGGAAAAGCTCGATCTTAGGATCAAACTCGACTTGTAAGCCATTTGACAAGTGGACGAAAGGATCGAGTAGATTCTCGAAACTAGGTATCGATCTGTTAATCCCAACAGTCGCGGCATATTCGCCGTTAATGTCGATTTGCTTGAATTCCACATTAAGTGGGGTTTCAACGATTTCCAGTTCGAGTGCGTTTTGTGCATTTAGTGTTTTCATGATATAACTTTCTTTGTGGTTAATATCTCAGCCAAGCGACTAGACGCCGATCAAAGCGAAAAATCAAAACTTGTGGAAAACTGAGAAGGAACGATCTGTATAAAAGTAAACTTTTTTGTTCGTGTCAATGCTTTTGAAAGAAAAAAAAAGAAATAATCAAAAAAAAATCAAACTACGAAAAATGACACCAGGTGAGAAAAACCAATTTTATGCATTTTCCCCGGTATCATAAATCTGAATACAATCACCCCGACTTTGCCCGGTACCAGGTCAAGGTCCCATTAAATAGGTTTATTTATTTATTTATTTAAAACTTTTTTTTTCTGCGAGCAGCCTAATCTCGCGAACGTTAGTTATTTCGGTCGAAAAAACTTTTCATTCAGCAAGCTGCCTAATCTTCCGGCCGTTAGTTATTTGGGTCGAAAAAACTTTTCAGTCTGCGAGCAGCCTAATCTCCTGGGCGTTAGTTATTTAGAAAAATATATTTCTATTTTTTTTGTCAGCAAGCTGCCTAATCTCCTGGCCGTTAGTTATTTAGATAACTTAAAACTATTTTTTCTGCAAACGTATCCATTTTTTGAATACATTATTTAATAGATTTAAAATTATTTTTTGTATCCAAATTTTCAATACTCTTATTTAACTAATCTAAAACTATTTAGGCACAAAAAAACCTTCTGCCATATTTCAGACAGAAGGTTTGTATTATACTTAAATCCTTATCTTACCATCCGTCGCCGTCGTCGGGCAAGTGGTCGAAGTGGTTGTGTGCATCCCTGTAGCCTTCTTCAGCCTGGGGATAGGCTGCCTTCGCCTGGTCAGCAGTGTCATACATTCCCATGAATTGCTTCATGGTCTGACCCTCAAGCACTGACCCTTTCGGGTATTCCCCGAATTGATAAACGCTGAATTCACCGTATTGGTTTTTTTCGATTGTCATTTCCATTTTAGTAAAGGCGGTTTTACAGATCCGCAAACTGTTTAGAATTAGGAATTACCAGATAGTGGATGAATTGATTGGTCTTATCCGTAAGAGATGAATCCTTCTGGGAGAGTCGCCGCACCGATAGGCTCTTCCCATCGCGCTTCCCAAGCTTCCAAAGCGCGTTCAAATGCCTTAAGAACGTCTGGATCGACATTAGCCTTCCAACCCCAGTCCGCTACAGTCTCACAGGCATCGTTGCCAAGGATTACGAAAGCGGTGATCAGATGCCCGTCCTTCTCAAAGGTTAATGCACCTTCTTCACAGGAGCATACCCATTCAGCCGAAGCTGTTGGATTATCATGCTTTCGGACTGAACCAGTGCCATCGGTTGAACTGATTAGACTGAAACCCTCTTTCTTCTGAAAGCGGATGAATGAACGAACGATTTGTATGTAGTTTTTCATATGTATATGTGTGTGGTTGGTTGGTTGGTTAGTGTTGGTTGGTTGCGAGCGGAATCCATGCGCAGTTAATTCGTGTTTCAATAACTTCTTTAGCTACTTCGTCGCAAAGTTCTTCTTCGGTGCGTTGCCTAAATTCATAATCACCATTAAAATAGCAATTAGCCGTGCGCCACGTGCGACTGCCTCTGTAGCCGTCAACGTCATATGCGACGCCATTCAGTCCATTGCGCTCGAATAGGATTGTGAGGTAGTCCATACCATCCACTGTTAAACCAATGGGGTGATAGCGATGGTCATCAAACCGCAATACTACTGGTTTTGATCCTTCGATTTGCATAAGCAAGTTGGACATCGTCTGCAACTGGCAGTAGGGCTGTGGTGATTCGTTCATATGTATATGTGTGTGTGTGGTTTATGTGTGCGCTTCGTGCGCGGGTTAAAAGAACAGCCTGCATTTTCAGCCGATCTCAAAACAGTGTCAAGCTTATTCGAAATAAATTTTTTTTTATAATTCTGAAAAAATATCGTAAAAGTTTAAGTAAAAGTCCTTAGCAACCGGTCCAGCCAGGGATTGAAATCCAGTCAGCAAGCTGCCTAATTTTGCAACCGTTATTATTTCGGAAAATATATTTCTATTTTTTGTCAGCAAGCTGCCTAATCTCTGGGCCGTTAGTTATTTAAGTAATTTAAAACTATTTTATACGCAAGCGTATCCAAAATCTGGATACAATATTTAAAGATTTAAAACTTTTTTTTCTGCGAGCAGCCTAATCTTAAAAACGTTATTATTTCTGGCTAAAAAACTTTTTAGTTTTTTTTTGGCTAATCTAAAAACCGTAGCGGTTAGCTAATCTTAAAATGGTTAGTTTTTACTAACAAAAAAAGAGCTAGTCAATTAAGACTAGCCCTGTATTTGATTTCCAACTACACTAGTTCAATTATGTTTTCAACCTTTGGCGTATTGTATGCTGCCCAGCCCTTTTCGTCTAACTGTTCTTTAGTTAGTTTCTTTTTCTTTTCATCTGATAAAAGCATATGCTCAATATCAGAAAAACTAACTTCTTTTCCTTCTAGAACATAACGCTTTGAAGACCCGCCGAAAAGAGGAAAAGGAAAATATTCTGTTCCATTTTTTCTATGCCGCCAAAATGTAATTCCATCTACTTTAAAAGACTCAGCCCAGAAGGGCAGCTTTGGCTCTTTTCTGAGACCCTCTAAAACAGCCCTTTTAACTGATTCCTTGTTAGCATACTTTGCACGGTGGCAAGACAGCGTAGAAACTACTCTGAGACCCTCATGCTCGAATGCTTTTAATACTTTGGCTGGTCGATTAACTTTAATAGAAAAAGCAGCACCATTTTGAATGGCTGCCTTGGCATACTGAGCGATTAATTTAGTTTGTTTTTTCATGTGTGGTATGTGGTTTGTGGTTATAGTTCTGAGACGCTAAAAATCCAAATTGCTTTGGCATTTTTACGTTCCCAAGAGTGAAAATCTTCGGTGGAATTAAAAGTAATAACTTTTTGTTGGTAAAAGAACATTTGACCGTTCGTGTGATACTTGACTGTGATTCGTTTTTTCATATGTGGCTTTCGTTATGCGATTCGTTCGCGGGTTAATAAAGAACAGCCTGCATTTTCAGCCGATCTCAAAAAAGTGTCAAACTTATTCGAAAAAAAAATTTAATTATAAAATAGTTTTTTTGATGAAATATTAGCACCGTATTCAAAATCTCAATACAGTCCCAGGTCAAAAGATATAGTATAGTTTTATACAGATGTATCCAAAATCTGGATATGTTTATTTAGAGTTATAAAACTATTTTTTTGTCAGCAAGCTGCCTAATCTTCCGGGCGTTATTATTTACGGTTATAAAACTATTTTTTTTGTCAGCGAGCTGCCTAATCTCTTGGCCGTTAGTTATTTCGGAAAATATATTTCTATTTTTTGTCAGCAAGCTGCCTAATCTTGGACACGTTATTATTTACGGTTATAAAACTATTTTTTTTTGTCAGCAAGCTGCCTAATCTTCCGGGCGTTATTATTTCGGAAAATATATTTCTATTTTTTGTATTAGGATTTTGGATACATTATTACGCAAAATATATTTCTATTTTTGTCAGCGAGCTGCCTAATCTTGCGACCGTTATTATTTACGGTTATAAAAACTGTTTTAGATTTTGTATTCAGAATTTCAATACTATTTGCCTAATCTTATTTACGTTATTATTTCCCACAAAAAAAGGCCGTATCAGAAATTCTGATACGACCTGTATTTTTAGACTTTAGCTAATTCTCTAGCGACATCTACAATGTCAGTATTAACTAATCTATTTAAGCGATTCTCATTTGAAGTCTTATTTTCAGTTTCCTTATAGGTTGCTGAGTGATTTAAATACTCAGTAAAACCGTTAAAAACGTCATAAGCAGTTTCGCCTACGTTTCCTCGACCAAATCTAAAGAGTGTTTCTATCTCTTCGCGAATGGCCTCTGAACGCTTTCCTTCGCCCTTTATAAGGCGTTTGATGTAAGGAGCAGGGTCAACTACCTTAATTGACTGCAAACGCTGAATTGCGCTGTCTGTCTCAAATCTCAAATCTTTAATCCTTTCGGGAAAACCCGTGATTCGATTTGCAAAATTCTCTGAGTGATTCAGAGAAAACTTAGCAAAAATCCCTTCACCTTTTTTCACGGCACTTGCAAAAATGTTTGTGCAAGCGTTGCGTGAATAAGCAAAATAAACTCTTCGACGTTCGCTAGAATCATGCGAAAAAGTAAATCTTAATTCGGGGCTAAATGAATCACCTTGAATCTTTTCTTCGGGCAAAGGAAAGGAAACGTGAATTTTCCCACCACCGTTAAACTCATTCACATAAGGGTCTCCAAATGGAACGTTTAAGGTGTTTGCCATATCCACGATTGACTGAACGCAATCACGGTTAGAAACGATTGAACGCTTTGCTCCAACTACTCCGATTAGAGAGTTGTTGTCGTCGCGGCGGATAGATTGATATCCAACTTGACCAAACTCATCAGAGAGAGGAGTAGAAGTAGGATTCCAAGACAGTAGTGTTTCGATTGATGTTTTCATATATATATAACTTTATTTTTTGTGGTTAGATATCTCAGTCCAAGCGATTAGACGCCGATCAAAGCGAAAAAACTAAACTTGCGGAAAACTGAGAAGGAACTCTAGCAGAATGCTAGGATTCAAATTAGATAGTATTTTTGGAGTATGTCAACCCATCAGAATAAAATATGTACTTTTTTTTAAAATAGCCAAGCAGCGTTACCTTGATATCAAGATAAAAGAGGTATAATATAGAATAGAATTTACTGCCTATAAGTCCAACCAATACATATAATAAGCGACGCTAACAGCCGGAAATATATTATATTATTTTTTATCCTGGATATACTTATTTAGGGTTATTAAAAGTGTTTTTCTTTTATTTAGGATTATTTAAAGTTGTTTTTTTATTTAGGATTATTTAAAACTATTTTTTATTTAAAGTTATATGCTTTTATTTAGGATTATTTAAAGCTATATTTTTGCTCTACCAATTATTTAAATTAATATTTTATTACAGGCACAAAAAAATCCCCCTTAATTTCTTAAGAGGGATTTGGCTAAGTATTATCCAAACATTTCAGATAAGATATTTTCTTCTGGCTTCTCATAAGTTTGGAAGTCTTTTAAGCTCTCAATAGATTGAGCGATAAAAGCAGATGAATTATCTTTTTCCGCCAATTGGTGCATTGCACTGGTAAAACTTGGCAAACTTGGCTTAATTACTTTTCCTTTAAGCTTCTGGGCGATTGAGCCAATAAGCTCAATTCGTTTTTCTGATCTGATCGCGTCGATTTGTGATAGGTGATTCATGATATGTGGTGTTTAGTTTTTTGCCGTTTTTGGCTGTATAGCGTTGTGCTATGTTTAAAATAATGACCCCAAGAATATGAATTGCAAGTTTTTTTTCAAAAAAGATGAAAATAATCACAAATGATTATAAATCAATAACTTATAAATTATAATTAATCACCTCATAGTATCCATTGTCATTACGATTAACAACAAAGTGAAAAAACTGTTTAGTAAATTTACCCTTCAAGCGGTCAATCTTAAAATTCCAAGACATTTTTTGCCCATAGGAAATACCGCCAGTAAATAATTTGCCCGTGAATTCAGAACAAACTATGTTATTTTCTTCGAGAAACTTTTCAGCTTCATTAATGCATTGGTGGAATGTGTCTAACATAGAAATGACAATGGCTGTTTATTTATGGAAGTCAAGCATTATTTAATGTAAATATTTCTTTTATTTATATATTAAAAAGTAATCTAAATTTTATTCGTCTACCAATTGGTTGCAAGCAACTTTAAAATCATGTCAAGTTATTTATGCAAAAAAAAATACTAACTTTTTGAGTTAGTATTAAAAACTTTTTTCCGAAGTTTTTTTTAATTCAATTTTTTCACCACAAAAGATTATTGAGAACTTATTTTAATTAAATTGAATCGTAAAACCTTTTCGCTACCAGATCCTCGATCTTATTCTTATCATCTTCAGATAGATCTTCAATCGTGCTACCATCTTCAAGATCGGCAAATTGAATTTCTTCAATCTCGATTTCGGTCTCCTCTTTGGTTCCAAAAGCGTGATCAAAAGAAGCGTCCACTTCTTTGGCGAATACTGTCGCCGTGACAAGTAATTCTTTATAATCTACTTCAATCTGCTCTTCTATAATGTTCATGATGATAACAATGCTGATTAAATTGGTTATGTCAAGTCCATTTAATCTTTTTATCAGATAACACTGATTTAATTCTGCCGTTCCAATAAATAAAAGTAAATCCTTCCCACTCTACAGAATCCAGAGCGTTGCTTTTTAAGTGGGAGATGGCTTCTTTTTTAGTTTTAAATTTTATGTGCATGGCTAGGATACTGGCAGGTTATTTTTTCTTGTCAACTGTTTTTTATAATTTTTCTGAAAAAGCTTTTCAAAAGCTGGTTGATCCTTATAAATTTTAATTCAATTTTTTAACCACTAAAGATGATTGAGAACTTTTTTCATGACTAAGTCTACGGATTCAATAACTTTTTTGTTGTTGTCTCCAAGGGCAGATATCTCTGCTTCCATTAAAACAATTTCAAGAGCTTTTTTTAATTCTTTTTTTTCTTCGAGTGTGAGTGTGTTTTGATATTCCATAATAGTAGTTTGTTTTTTTTGTGGTTAGTTTTCTGTGGTTAACTAACTAAGACAATGACAGATTCTTTTTCTTTGTCAAGCGTTTTTTGCATTCTTTTTGAAAAAGTTTTTCGAAAGTTGGCTGATCCTTATAAATTCTAATCCATTTTTCTGCGGGAATTTTAGGTGACAACATTCTGTTGTGGCGGTAGTTGCGATATGTTAAATAATCAATAATCGTTTCCATAATATGAATCTAGCTTAAAATAGCCTTGAGTCAAGGTTTTTTTGGGATAATTAATTTTAATTCTTTTTTTATTGCAGCCTCTCACCAATTGACTTCTGCGATTAAGCTCTTGGCAAGCTTCGCGATGAGTAGCACCTAAAGATATCAATCTATTTATCTTGGCGGAAATCATCAGTTATTTAACTCCTATTTTTTTAATTTATAATTCCCAGAACTTCGATGCCAGTTGTCATCACTCTGGCACTGGCTGATTTAATTACTTTTTTACTTGGCTCGTCCTTCAAGAAAAAATGAGATGAGATATAGGGGTTATAACTCACCTGCGAGCTTGAACCCTCAAACGAATCCGCTTCATAGCCTTCTACTAGCGCGTGAACGTTCTTGCGTTTCTCCTTAAGAACTCTTTGGCGACCAGCTTCAGATACTTTAAACGAAACGTCCTTCAAGCAAATTGATTGGACGTGCTTTGTTACTCTCCAGCCCTTCTTTGTCATGGTCTGAACTGAGAGGCATTTTTTATGTAGGTTGCGGTATACTCTTACTTTCATGTCTACTACTATGGTTACACAAAAAACAAAGTCAACAACTTTTTTAAAAAAAATTATAACCCTAGTTTCTCTGCAATGAGTACAGCTCCAGCAATAACTTCTCCGTCATCTGTTACGAGAGTAGGGACTGTACGTATATTGTTTTGCATAAAGAAGTTTGGATCGATATCCATGTCTTTATACTCTACTTTTATTTGAGAATTTTCTATTCTATTTTTTAATGTTTTACATGGAGCGCACCATGATGCTGTTGCTATTTTCATAATTATTTTGTTTTATTTAAAAATGGTGGACCCACTGGGACTTGAACCCAGACTCAACGGATTATGAATCCGCTGCTTTAACCATTAAGCTATGCGTCCTATTTTGAATGTTTGTTTAAAATGGTACTCAGAGCATAAAATTAATAAAACCAAATCTAACAAGCTCTTCCCATTCTGCGGTGGGTCTTCTCTTGTGAAATTACTAAGAGGATTTGAGCTGTCTCCGCAGGAGTCCGAAAACTTTATTCCTTTGGCATAGTATTTGATTTTAATTACAGAAATTCACCACAACGGCTTAATTTTAAATGTTTAAGCCGCCTCGCCATACGACAGACGAGACGGCACACACATGATACACACTTTAACCGAAAATTCTTTCCATTAGGTCTTTTGTCAAATCATCTTTTTCACGATTGAACTTTAAATCGCTTGGAGCATTTTCCGTTGCGATGCTTGGAGCATTGTCGTCAAGACCCTTCATTGCATTCGAGTAGTTGAGTTTACGCTTCTTAAGTGCAAACTTTTTAATAAGGGCGAGGCGAGCATCTTTTTGAATCTGATTCACTTGGTCAATTAATTTCATATGTTTTGTGGTTTATAAGATCAGAATTAATCTTATGTTTAGGAAGATAGGTTACATTGTAGTAGTTGTCAATAAGTTTTTTATGTTTTTTAAAAAAAATGGTGGAGGTGGGAGGAATTGAACCTCCGTGTCTCAGCCGAAACTGAGATCGAATCCATTACACCCCCGTCAGTACATGAGATTGCAGATATGTAATAGGGTGTCAAATGTTTTTTTATAAAATGTTAGGAGCGGATTGTTCATGGTATTGATTTGGTTGGTGTTGGTTAATTGACGGGTATTTCGTGTATATAGCCGCCATTGTCCTCAACGGACAGGGTGATGCGAGATACGTCCATGAAGTTGTCCTCGTGCCAGCAGTCAATCCCTTCCATCCAAAGTTCGATGAAGGTTGCCTCGTCGAACAGGTCTGCGGCAGTTAGATCGAATTTGCATTCACTGAAGGTTTCCGTGTCGGGTGCGTCTTCATCAAAAAGAAGTCTAATGACATTCTTGTTATCATCGTTGAGCGGTTGAATTACACGGGTAGGATCAGTCACATATGATCGACCACTTGGCTCGTGATCTAGGTGTAGACCTCCGATATTTAATTGCGCCTTTGATACGTCCTTTAGGTTGAAGTTTATGTCAACGTGCAGGAGTTTGATCCCGTCTATATTTGTCATAATATTTTATTTGTTATTATTTTACCAATTTCACCACAACGGCTTAATTTTTAATATTTAAATCTCTGCGTCGAAAGAGCATTCACCATGTGATTCTAGCATGTCTCGGATTTGAATTCCCAATTTGTAATCTGCATATTCTGTTAGGTCGTTTCTAGTGATGCCAGCATCTTTTAGTAGATCATCGTTATACCCGTTATTAACTTCAAAGAACTGATCAATTTTAGTTATATTAATGTTTTTAGCAATCTTTGAAAGTTCACTTTTAATATAATCAAGTTGATCTTTTTGAAAGTAATAAGACAAACTAGTTGCCTCTCCTGTACTTCCGAATCGGTCTGCTGCATTTGAATCTTGCAAGCCAAACATAAATTTGCCTTCGATGTCTCCGTTGTAATATCTGCCCATAATTTTTTTTTGTTTTATTGTTAGTGTTGGTTATTGATAAAGTGCTACTCTAGACTGCCAGTTCAATTAGTCAAGAGCTAATTTCGATTCCCGACGTTTTTATTCTGGCTGATGGGGTTTGGAAGATTGCGATACTTGGATCGTCCTTCAAAAAGAAATGAGATGATTTATATGGGTTGTAGCTAACGCCCTTGGCGGTTGACTCGTCAAATGAATCTGTTTCGTATCCCTCTACAAAAGCGTGGACATTCTTCCTCTTCTGCAACAGCACTCTTTGTCGCCCTGCTTCAGATACTTTAAAAGACGCTTCGATCAAGCAAATGGATTGAACGTGTCTGGTTACTCTCCAGCCCTTGTCTGTCATGGTTTGGACGGAGAGGCATTTTTTGGTTAGGTTGCGGTATACTCTTACTTTCATGCTTCTCAGTATGTCTCAGTAAGATGGTATGTCAATACCTTTTTTTAAAAAAAGAATTAAAAAAATTATCTACAATATATAGTATAATAAAACACAATTGCCACTACAACTACAGTCCACATACATAATTCTTTTTGACCTATCATATTATTTGGGTTTTTATCATAGGGCTTGAGTATGTGGTTTTTGGGGCTGGTGTCAATTGTTTTTCTTAGAAATCGAAAGAAATTCAGATGCAAGGTCTTCAATCAACTCCCAAATTCCGTGTGGCTCCCACCCTTCATATAGTTCCCACCTGTTCTCTCGGATGAAGTCTATAACCTCTTGCTCATCTAGATTATCAAAGTCTTCGGGCAAAGCCTCGTATAGATAAAAGTTGGAGGCGCGAACATGTGCTTCTGTTTTAGTCATAGTATTTATTTGGTTGGATTAAATGAATCGACTTAGGACGGCAAAATCATCTTCGGATAATTCCACTATGCTTTTTAGTTCGGTATGCCTCTCATCGTTGTCATCGTTGCAATCCTCCTCTATAAGTTTTCTCGCTTCAGATTCGTTGGTTGCTGAATGTATATAATTGGTATAGGTTTCATATTCGCCAATAGTAATTTTCAGCTTGACGAAGTAGTATTTTTTATTCATGGTATTTATTTGGTTGTAGGGTTTATTCTGATTCGTATCCGTCAAACCAGCCTTCGCCGCTAGTCTTTTCGTCTTGGCAATGGGCTTGCGCTTGTTCAAGGGTTAAGCCTTTTTTAATCGTGCGGGGTGATCCGTTGAAATGGAAGCGGATTATCTTGTATGTATTCATAATATTTTTTTTTCATGGTTTAGATTTTTCCTCGCTGTGGTAGTTTTAATACGATTCGTGTTATACAGTATAGGTTAAAGAAGTGGCAAGTCAAGCTTATCGCAAAGTTTTTTAAACTTTTTTAAAGAGCTGACGGCTACTAAGGATAAAGGATAATCTTGGCATAGCGTTGGGCAATATCCTCAATAACCTTACCTTCGCAAGGTTGACTGCGAGGTGTGCCGTCTTTTTCGATCGTGTCGAAGTCGATTTCAATTTGGTCGCCGCTTAGTTTTTTCATAAGTTCTATTGGTTGGTTGGTGTTTGTTGGTTTTCCAGCTTGGTGATTAAGTCCTGTAGTTTGATTAAATCCTGCTCCGTAACTTCGCATGGTTCGTCAAGCAGGCAAGCTATTTCAATGGACAAATCCTTTATGGTTTCAGTTGTCATAGTATTCATTTGATGTGTTTAAGTATTATAGGTTCTATGGTGTCAAACATAATTTAAATAAATTTAAAAAAACTTAGGCAGGAATCATATTGGGATCGGGACACTATTCTAGAACTAGCTGATTCGTCTGTCTTTTAATTTGTGCCGACCGAGCGACGCACAAAACCTAAGCTAAATTTTTGTTTGATTACTTTTGCTGAAGAAATGGTTGCATGGCTCTGGCTTACTCAATCTTAGCAATGTCGATTTTCGATTGTTATGATTACATCTTAGCCGCCTTTTTCAGACTGTCAATCAATTTATCATTTTTTTTGCAATTACTTAGCGAGATAATACTAAGTAATAAAATAGTATTACTGTCGCGACAACTGCCCATACGCATAATTCTTCTTGATTGATCATAGTGCTTTGAGTTCGTATTTAATTCCGTCAACTTCTACGACTTTACCTTCGCAGGTCTTGGCTGAACGTGGTGTGCCTTCCTTTGTACCATAGCTGTTCTCGTAGTAAGTCTCGCCCCCATTGGCATCACGCTCGTACCTATCCCAGCAGCCATCGCTGTCCTCGTAATAAAGAACGCCACCATCCGCATCACGCTCCCACTTCTTCCAAGATTTATAGCTGTCCTCGTAGTAAGTAGGGTTGCCACTGTCATGACGCTCGTACCTCTCCCAGTAGTCATCGCTGTTCTCGTAGTAAGTTGCGTAGCCGTTGGAATCTTCAATTAAGATAGGAAAAGTAAATCCAATCCCTAGTTCTTTATATGTTTCGCTTAGTGGTTTCATAGTTATGGTGCTATTAATTTGTATTTGATCCCGTCAACTTCTACGACCTTGCCTTCGCAGGTCTTAGCTGAACGTGGCGTGCCTTCCTCGACATCCCACTCGATGTCTCCTACGTCCAAATGCATCCCCGCTTCGTGGGGTGCGTCGAACTCATCGTCCGCTTGAACTGTTACTCGGATAGTTGCTGTGCATGTGTATATTTTTGCCATATTTCTGATTGTTATTTCGACGGGACTTACGCTATCCTACCAGAAAATCGCATAAATCTGCGTTCTGCATAAGATAGTATTCATCCTTGAACTGTATTAGAAGATTGAAGCCATCTCTTATTTCACCGTCCGATAGTGTGAGAACCTTTAATCCTTCCCAAGTTTCTTTATTAAAAGGAAGAAGTTTTTCGGAGTCAGTCTCGATGTGGTAAACAGTAAATAGCTCGTTTTGGTCTTGTGTATTCATAGTTTGTATTTATAGTTCCTCCCATCCTTGTGATTTGCACATTAGTGTTGTTAGTTTTCCGTTGTGGTCGATAATCTTAACAACGTCACCAACACTTGTCGAGTGAAAAGTTTCCTTGTCTGAGCAGTTCTCCCACAAAGCCAAAAGAATTTTTTCGTGCGCTTTAGTTATAAATTCAATCGGTGCGTTGGTTACGTGAAACAAAAGTTCAGCAAGCTTTGCTGGAACGTGCGGATAGTCGATATGCTCTTGATTAAGCCGAACAGAAAAAACGCATTGGCGAGCGACTTCCCATTTCTGAACAAAAGGTTCATCTTTGGAGCGGTGTAGTGATAGGTTCATTATTTTCATTGTTTATAGTATGGTTATTTTAATAATGTGTGTTAGTTGGTTTTAAGTATCTTCAATCATGTATTGTCTGGAGTGATTGTCAAACTTTTTTTTGAATTCTTTTTCAGCCACAATGTTCTAACTACCAACGGATTATCTCCGCACGATGGCAACATTCGTTTAAATGTCTCCCAACTCGGCTTTGGAGAGCCTAAAGATTCCCATGATTTTATTCTTTCTTTTGTATCCATGAGCGTATGTCAAATATTTTCTTTTATTTCTTTATATTCTTTTAAGTCGTGGAAATTCGTCCTATGAAAGATTACGCTATTAAGCAAGGATATCATTCTATCGCTTGAGATCATTTTCATTGAGTCACATTCAAGAACAAAGATAGCTAATTCTAACTCTTCGGCTGTGGCGATTCCTAATTTTATTACTTCGTTGTAGTAGTTGTCTGATTCTTCCATAGTCATAATTATTTTTTTGTTTGGTTATTGTATTATAATTACTCCATTTCCTTCACATTTGCATTCGTAGTTAGGTTCGTCAAGCTCTTGGCAATCCTCGCACACTAATATTTCGAAGTCTGTTTCGTTGCCATCTTCATATTCACCTGCAAACATATATCCCTCGTCTTGGTATTCGGCTTTGACTTTAAAGCCGCGCTTAACCAATTCATCGAAGATAGGAGTGATAGGACTCCAAGCAGTAGCAAAAGTTAAATTGAGGTTTATGTCGTCTTCATATTCCACAAACATATCAGTCACATCCCACTTACTGCCCCAGTTCGTTATGTTCCAATCATACCAATTATCTTCTTCGGATGCAGGTCTTGGTATAATAGCGTTGCATAAGCTGTTGTTGTTTTCAATAGCTCTCGAAACCAGAGAGCTGAACTCTTTGATTTGTTCTTTAGATCCTTCTACGTTTAATGTTGTGTGACACCAGTTTGGCATAATATTTTTTGGTTTGGTTTTATTGTTGGTTAAGACTGAAACATAGATAATTATTATGCTATGTCAACAGTTTTCTTTGAAACTCTTACAATTAATGTAATCCTGTGACATCGCCCTTCGCTCCAGTCATGAATCTCTCCGCCCCTTACGGCAAAGACATGACCTCTAACGAAAACGAGAAATACTCCCCTAGATGGGATAAGGGGTTTAAGGCTTCTAATGGTCTTAGCCTTATTCATCTTATGATCCCATACATCAGTGCAAACAAAACCCTTTGATTTAATTGCTGGGAAAGTTATTCTATATGTATTGGTTCGTCCTCGGAAACGTCTCCCAAATTTCCTAGCAAGTTTCCATGCATCCTTATACTGAATGCCGCAAACGACCGCTATAGCTTTGACGGCGCAGTCATTGGTTTCGTTGATTTTTTCAGATTGTGTTTTTAGGTGTTGGTATAACTTGGTCATGGTTACAAGTGTGCATACCATGATTCCTTTGTCAAGCAATTTAAATTAATTCAATACCTAATTCGGGAATGTCTCTTGCTATCTCATTGTTAACAAGCGCCGCTATGTCACTTCCGTACATCCGATGTATGTCTTCAATGCATCCGTTATGATCAAAATACATCCTGTATTCGCTATGCTCTTCTGCATAGAATTCGTGCGCTTTTTCTATTTTTGTTTTCATGTAAAAATGCTTTCGACTTCCGATTCCCAAAATTTACCCAAGGATTCTATTAGTAATAATTCGCTAGTATTTAATATATTTCCATACTCAGCGGCGAATTCGTCATTTGACATTGTTTTCATTTTGATCCCATCCGTCGCATAAAGCTCAATTAAATGTGATTGTACAAATTCAATAAGATCGCAAGCGAAATTAATTTTTAGTTTTTGTTTTATTTGTTTTGTTTTAAGAGCCGCATCTATACGCTCAAGTGCCTCAATTCTATCATATGATTGGGCACATGCGTTATGCTCTTCATCGAGTCTATCATATAATTCAGAAAACCCGTTTTTAAACGCTTCAATTACTTCTTGAATGGTATTGTATTCGGGAAAGTATTCATCGAATAAATTGACATAGAAGATGCTTGTTTCTTCGCTCATTTCATCGCATTCAAGTGCATTTGGTACAAATATTTGTATCCATTCGCCCTCTGTTGTTTGAAAGCCTACAGACGCCATTGTATCGTTATGATAAGATATATCTTCCCATTCTTCGCCGAGAGCATTTAATAGTCGCTCAATCAAAGGAGAAGATATTTCTGGGTTGTGATGACTATAAGTATTTGGTTTCATAATTAAAACAATACTAGTAAAAATGGTTGTGTCAAACTTTTATTTTAAAAAATCCGATAAATAAGATTTAAATTGTCCAACGTTAATATCCATAACTGAACTACCACGCAAACCATCTGGGTTTTCAGCGATCTGGATATAGGTATTATAAAATTTAAATTTAAAATTTAGACCGTTAAGATCTACAAAGGCAAAGACCCAGCAATCCTTATTCTCAAGTCTTGTTTCATTTAGTTTTTTTACTGCGTCCTCAACAGTAGAGGAAGTGATTTGAGTTATTTCGTTCATAATTATAATATTTAATAAAAAAGAGTCCGATTTTTTCACCACAAAGGATAATCGGGAACCTACTATACCTATACCACTAACAAAAATTAAAATTGAATAACACTGTCCTGCTTAACTTCTACTTCATAGCCCAAGCTTTTAATGGTTTTGATATCATCAAATGTCAAGGTTTTTCTACCAGTTAGTTTGATAAATAGCTCAGAACTATCGCAGTTAGGATAAAAGTAATAAGTTCCGTAATTTTTTTTCTGTGTAATTGTGATTTTCATAATGGTGAGTGTGTATCTTTAATTGTGATTGTCAAGCATTTTGCTAAAATAGTTTTAAGAGCATTCTCCCTGTAGTTTTTCGTGAGGGCAAGTGTGTCGGCAATGTCCAACAGCGGCGCAAGCCATCCATTGAAAATGCGAGTCCAACTCAGCGATAATCTTAGGAAGGTGAGACCAAGACAAATTATGGTTTATTTTTTTACCAAGAGTGCCGTCCTTATTTATGATTTGAGTAGTTGTCAAATCTAACAGGCAGCTATCCTTCTTATGGTAAGAAGTAAGCAATACGCTTGTTCCATCCTCAACAGATAGGATATTTTGAGTCTTCGCATATGGTATAGGTGTGTATAGTTTTTTGTTCATAGTCGCTATACTGTTGAAGGTTTTGCTTTTGTCAAGACCTTTTTGAAAAAAAATGGTACATCCTCTGGGACTTGAACCCAGAACCAATTGATTAAAAGTCAACTGCTCTACCGATTGAGCTAAGGATGCTTAAATTTTAATTTATATTATTAACCTTTGGTAACTGTCGTAGTATTTATTGAATAAATCTTGGGCTTTATCTGTATAATGCTCTACCTCATCTGTTTCAATCCATCGTGCCGCTCCAAGATCTTCTGCTACTTGGGCGTCCGCATATTCCACGGCTTGACTAATCCTTCTGTCTTCAGCAAGCATTATATCTCTTTTAGAATTATATTTTTTAATAGAATTAGAATCAAAGTCTACACAATGTTGATCCATTTCAATAACATCTACTTGAATACCATCTGGGATATCCAAAATATCTTGGATTGAACCGTTATTTAAAATTACTTTAATTTTTTTCATTTTGTTATACAATTAATTTCATCCCAAAGCTACCAGCCAACTCTAAGAACTTTTCAATCCAGCCTAGCTCATTACTGACAATGTAAACTGAGCAAATGATAGTTATACAGATCATTGAGGTTTTGTCTATTCTTATATTCATGATTTAGAGATTTTTGCTAACCTTTTTCCAGTAAGCTTCTAAGTTGGTTTGTTTTCGGTCATCCCTTGGATTATTAACACGCTTCCAAGCTGAGCCGCCGCCGTTCCATATAAACGCAAGATGTTTCGCGTTCGTTGTCTCACCATTACGTTCGATATATTTT
>Ga0209195_1001118_pt1 | contig 18833 bp, 14 predicted proteins | sample COGITO_mtgs_1004_3_FD_184788 | JGI IMG/M metagenome (GOLD analysis project Ga0209195, IMG submission 184788) | Pelagic marine microbial communities from North Sea - COGITO_mtgs_100420 (SPAdes) (version 2) | ecosystem: Environmental > Aquatic > Marine > Epipelagic ...
CCTGACGACGGCGATGGGAGGTCGCTTCAGCCTGCTGCCACTGACGCCAAACCTCTTTAATAAATTTCGACTCCCAGCTGTGGCGCGGCACATTGCGCTCCCGCCAATAGGTGACAAACTGGGGAATCTGTTGCTGAGCAAAGGTCTGAGTCACACCCAGCTGGCTCAGTTGCCGCACGGCATCCTGACTCGGCTGCCAGCTATTGCCCATAGTCTTGGCTGAGGTCGGCATGCCAGTGGCTGGCACGGGGGCCGCGGCGCTGTGGTTATACGCGGGCTGCTGGCGTTGATGACTGTTCTGCTGAGGACTTGGCTGAGAGTTTGATAGCGCACTTGGTTGAGAACTTGATTGAGAGCTTGATTGAGAGCTCTGAGCAGTACTCGCCGCCACACCATCATTAAAGGCAAAGCGAAAGTCCCGCTGAGAGGAAAAGGGTGCACCGCCAATCAGCAGCAGGCCCTTCTCATGTAATCCCGCGGAGAGGCGTAGAATGTCCTCTTCGCGCCAAAAAGGTGCAAGGCTCAGCAATCTATCTGCTGCCACAGTAAACCACTCAAACCCTTGGTTTTGCTCAGGCGTGCCATGACTGCGGCACTCCTGTAAAAGTTGCAGCAACACGGTCTCTTCCAGCCCGATGGTGGCGGCCAGAGTAGGTGAAATAGTGATCGGTTTTTCGGGTATCAAAGACATCGCAATACTTTATCAGAAAGCCCACGGATGGACGAGGTTAAGATTTTTTTGTCACAGGTTTTTTAGTCCAAACCTCCTATGTAGCATATCTAGCCATAGAAATAGGGCTCTGTAACAAGAGATGCTTTGCCCCTGTCTTAAAATGCTAAATGTTATGGCTTTCCTTGCCATGGGCTAACAGCGCCAAATCAAAGATTATTGAGCCTGAAAAATACCGACTTGTCCGATATCGGCCGAGACATTACCTATAAGACACAGGCAAGAGCATGACATTTCGATACGATAATAGAGTGGCAATAGTCACTGGAGCTGGTAATGGTCTCGGGCGCTCCCATGCTTTGGGGCTTGCAGCCCGTGGCGCTAAGGTAGTGGTAAATGATCTCGGCAGCCAGTTAAGCGTGGCGGAGTCCGTAGTTGAAGAAATTCGCGCAGCTGGAGGAGAGGCTATTGCCAATGGCGCAAATGTGACCCAGCCCGGTGAGGTTGAGGCCATGGTTCAGGCCGCGAAGGACAAATGGGGCCGGGTTGATATCTTGGTCAACAACGCAGGTATTCTGCGGGATAAGTCCTTTTCAAAAATGAGCTTGGATGACTTTCGCCTAGTCTTGGATGTACATCTTATGGGTGCAGCCATATGCTCCAAGGCCGTGTGGGATCTGATGAAAGAGCAGCAGTATGGCCGTATTGTTATGACCAGCTCCTCTTCAGGGATCTACGGTAACTTTGGTCAATCGAACTATGGCGCCGCCAAGATGGGTGTGGTGGGATTGATGAACGTGCTGCATTTGGAAGGCGCCAAGTACGGCATTCGCGTCAATGCTCTGTCGCCCACAGCCGCGACACGGATGACCGAGGGTTTAATCGAGGCGGAAGCACTTGAGTTAATGACTGTCGAGAGCGTCACAGCAGGCTTGCTGTATCTTGTGGGTGAAGAAGCACCTGCGCGGTTGGTGCTCTGTGCTGGCGCCGGTGGCTATGCGGCGACGCGGATCTATGAAACCGACGGTATTTGCCTGTCGCCAGAGGATCAAACGCCGGAAAATATTGCCTTAAATATAGAGCATATTTTGGATACCTCGAGACAGACCATGCTGCAACAGGGCGCGGACCAGACCATCAAGTTTATTGCCCGGGCGACTGAAAGGCAGGCCGGTGAGTCGAACTAAAAAGAGCATCGAGCTGAAGAAGCTCTTACTATGTAGCTTAAAGTGGGTTGAGCCACTTAAGTTATACTAAAACAAAAGCGGCTGCCTGAGTCGCTAGTCTAATTAGATCGGCACTTTGCATGGGGCAAGCCGACACATTTTTCAAGCTGTGGTTAGCCTTAAAAGGGCGATCGGAGTTATCGGAGCGAGACCAGCGCAATGAGATCTACGCAACCTAATCTTCATTCCCCTATCTCTGATCTCAGCCGTCATCGGCTGGGCTCTTATTATATTCGCGGTTATCTGCAGGGGGCTCTGCAGCAAGGGTTCGATCCAAAAGATATTCTGACCATTGCCAATATACCGCCCTCTGTCTATGAAGACCCCACAGCCTCTATTAATGGCGAGCAGCTGCAGCGCTTGATTCTTAAAATCAGGGAGACCATGAACGACCATTACATGGGGTTTTTACAGGTCCCGGGTAAGTTGGCCATGGATTCCGAGGCCGGCAAGGCCGCGGTAAAGGGTGAAACCTTGGGCCAGAGTTTGCGCGGCTTATTTGCCTTTGTGAATGCGGTGCGCAGTGACGAGGCGCGGACTCTAGTGGTCGATGAGGACAGCAATGAATGCTCGATGAACTTTTGTTTTAGTGGATTTAATCAAGGCGTCGATGCCCATTTAGCCTATTGGTATAGGCTCTATTGGGGCTACAAGTTTTACTGCTGGCTGATTGGCGAACGCATCCCGCTGACCCAGGTATGCTTTACCGGGCCAAAGCCTCGAGACTGCATTGCCTATGAGGCGGTATTTGACTGTGCCATCGCCTTTGATCAGCCGGAGAATAAACTCTGTCTGGATGCGAAGTATCTGGTCAAACCAGTGTTTCGCAATGAAACTGATCTGCTCAACGATTCCTTTCCGCTGATGTACCCCAATGCCAGTTGGTTTACTATTCCGGGGAAGGATGTAAATATCTCCAGTCAGGTTGAACACATACTTATTGAGCTGCTTAAAGAGGGCATGATTGCGCCATCGATTGATGTGGTGGCGGGTCTTTTGGCGGTAAGCTCAAGGACATTAACCCGCCGACTGAGCAAAGAGAAAAAATCCTTCCAAAAAATAAAATCTAAGGTGCGCTGTGATATCGCCCAAGACTTGCTGATCAACAGCGATATCTCCCTGACGGTTATTGCCGAGAAGATTGGCTTTTCTGAGCCCGGGGATTTCACCCGCGCTTTTTTGGGCTGGACCGGGCAGACCCCCTCATCATTTCGCGCCCAGCCGCTCTCATAAGCCTGTCGTGAAATGCTAAATCAATTGGCTCCAATTAACATGGTCTTAGCCAGCCAATCATTTACTCTCTATAGCAAAGCTAAAACCGAGCCTCCGGGTCTAATATTGCATATCGTCTGTGATATTGGATGGATCGATTTGAAGAGAGGCGCTACCCCAAAAAGGCAATATCCCAATGAATCAAACTGAAACCCTCGCAGCTCCGGATACAGATACATTGCCTGATGGGCAAGCTGATATTGCAGCGATAAAGGCCTATGAAAGCAAAGCCTATAGATATTATGTATTGGCCATACTTACAGTGGTTTACGCCTTCAACTTTATCGATCGACAACTGCTGGTTATTTTACAGGAGCCAATTAAGGCCGAATTGGGATTTTCCGATACCCAGCTCGGGTTGCTAACCGGTTTTGCCTTTGTGGTCTTCTATGTGATCTGTGGTATTCCCATAGCCCGTTGGGCCGATCGGGCTAATCGTCGCAGTATTATTGCCACAGCACTGGCAGCATGGAGTGTTATGACGGCACTCAGTGGCATGGCGCAAAACTACACTCAGATGGTGCTAGCGCGGATTGGCGTAGGCATTGGTGAAGCTGGCGGCAGTCCCCCGTCCCACTCGATGATTTCAGATATGTTCCCGCCCAATAAGCGGGCCACGGCACTGGCTATTTATGGCTCAGGTGTCTATCTCGGTATATTGGCGGGCTATGTTATCGGCGCCTGGTTGAGTGAGTCCTTGGGTTGGCGAGCCACTTTTTTGGTAGTCGGCCTGCCCGGTGTGCTACTGGCAATTTTGGTGCGCCTAACGATTAAGGAACCACCCCGGGGATTTTCCCAAGGTGTTGCGGCTGCCGATGGGCCGCCCATGTCTTCGATTAAAGAGGTGCTGTTTGTTTTGTGGTCGCGTCCGACCTTTAGGCATCTGTGTTTTGCCGCTGGCGCTCAGGGCTTTGTTGGCTATGGCCTATCCAACTGGATGCCGTCTTATTACTTGCGAACATTTGATATAAGCCTGCCTGAATTAGGTACTTGGCTGGGTTTGGTGACCGGTTTTGCAGGTATTGTTGGCGCCTTGCTCGGCGGCTATCTGGTGGATCGCCTTGGTGAAAGGGACCTGCGTTGGAGACTGTGGCTGCCGGCCTTAGCCCTGTGCCTTTCATTGCCTGTTATCTTTGCCGCGCTCAGTAGTCAAAATATTTATGCGTCTCTGCTGCTATACGGTCTGCCCATCGCCTTAATTGCGGTCTATGTGGGGCCTGTTCTGGCAACTACCCATAATTTGGTCGGTATGCGCATGCGTGCGCTGAGTTCTGCGATTTTGTTTCTGATCATCAATATGATTGGCCTTGGGTTGGGGCCTCTGGTGGTGGGTTTCCTGAGTGATCAATTAGCTCCCCATGCCGGTGACGGAGCTTTGAGATTGGCCATTCTAACGGTGGTATCTGTGGGCACAGTCTGGTCCTGCATTCACTATGTTCTGGCTGCTCGCACCCTCAGTGAAGACCTTTCCAATGCGCCGGATTAGGGTTTAGTAAATGTCATTATTTGCTAATCATATTGTCTCCCTTTGCTCTGTGCCCCAAGGGCTTAATGTCCCACACTTTTAGTCTTTATTGCACAGAGCTCAAGGTCGTCTTCTTGACGATGATCTGCCGCCGTTGAATGGCGAATAAAAGTACTAATCAGCAAGCAAGCATTTTTAGATAATTAATTTAGTGGGAAGAGTATGGCAGGTACAAAACCAACAGAGATAGTGAAGCAGTTTATTCAGGATTACCCATCAGACCCTGAATATCTGTGCACTCCGTCCGATATTGAGCAGTTCGAAAAAATCCCCCAAGCTAAGCGATTTTTATGCAGTTCGCCCAATGAAGCACTGTCGTTAACTGCAAAAATACTTGGATCTTCAACGGCAGTAACTTTTCTAGCCACAGGTTCACTCGCCGACAAACCTCAGCGATGGACCTACAGCCAATACCAGGAAGAAGTGATAGCGGCGGCAAATCTATTTCATACTCTAGGTCTGCAAGCGGGCCAGTCCGTGGCCTTTTTATTGCCCAATACACCAGAGATGCTTTTCGGTCTTTGGGCCGCGCAGGCAGTTGGTATAGCGGCGCCGATCAATTATTTATTAAAGCCGGAGCAGATTGCGGAAATAGCCAGGGAAGCGGATGTGCACATTATCGTTACCCTGGGGCGGGGCCATCCAGATAGCGGGGATCTACTGGATAAAGCGCTGGAGGCAAAGCGTCGAGTTTCCTCGATCCAACATATTATTACAGTGAGTGCTATCGGCCTCGAGCATCAGGACGGCTGTGTCGATTGGAATCAGGGGATATCTCAGCAGCCTCGCGATGGTTTTATATTTGATCGCTTGCTTGAGGGGTCTGAAGTTGCTTCGTATTTTCATACGGGAGGCACCACCGGGATACCCAAACTAGCCCAGCAGACCCATAGAGCTGAGGTGATCAATGTCTGTCAGATGTTACTCACGGGTCATGGTCAGGTGAGAAGTGATGCTCCCGAAGGCGCCTCGTCGACGAACCTCTGTGGCCTGCCGCTGTTTCATGTCAATGCCCCTTTTGTCTCAGCCCTATCTAGTATTATGTCTGGGGGTGAACTTATCTTAGCTGGCCCTCAGGGTTTTAGATCAAAGCAATTAATAAAAGATTTTTGGGGGTTGATTGAGCGCTATAAAGTAACCAACTTTTTTGCCGTGCCTACAGTTTATGGGGCGCTGATGGATCAGAATTCAAAAGACCATGACATAAGCAGTTTAATCAGCGGGAGCTGCGGGGCTGCGCCCATGCCAGTCAGTTTGTTGCGCGACTTCTACGCGCGCAGTGGCGCGACTATTTTGGAGGGCTATGGCATGACCGAGACCAATTGCTCAGCGGCATCCCAGTACATCAATGCCGAGCGTCATGTGGGCTCTGTTGGTATGCGCATTCCCTATCATCAGATACGCACCGTGATATTAGATGGCCAGCAAAAGGTAGTCCGGGACTGTGCAATAAATGAAATTGGCGTGCTGTTACACAGTGGCCCCAATGTGATTCCCGGCTACAAACAAGAATCGGCAAACAAGGGCATGTGGCCAGAAAATGGCTGGCTAAACAGTGGTGATATGGGGCGAATCGATGCCCAGGGCAATCTGTGGATTACCGGACGGGTTAAGGATTTGATTATCAGGGGCGGGCACAATATAGATCCCTCGATTACCGAAGACGCCCTGACCTGTCACCCTGAGGTGGAAATGGCCGCCGCGGTGGGTAAGCCCGATGGTTATGCGGGGGAGCTGCCTGTCGCCTATGTAAAGCTCTATGCCGGGGCGACGGTGACTGCACCAGAGCTGATTAAATTCTCCCGTGAGCGGGCAGTAGAGCGGGCTGGTGCCGCGGTTGATGTCTTTATTGTGGATGAGCTACCTAAAACCGCGGTGGGTAAAATTTTTAAACCCAGCCTGCGCAGGGATGCTATTGCTCGGGCTTACGTAGAGATTGCTGCAGCCGCATGGCCAGAGGGGCAGATAACCGCAGAGGTTGTTGATGATAAGGCTCATGGCTTAAAAGTGATGTTGACCGTGATCTCGGATATCCCGTCACAAACCGTCGGCAGCCATGCTGACTCTGAACAAATACGTCAGGCTGTTGAGCGAGACTTAAATACCCTCGCCTATGTTTGGGAACTCAACTAAAGCGATGCCTTACTGATCCTACCCGAAGGCGTGTTTTAATATTTCATAGTTCAAATAATGGGCACGGGAGGATAGTCGCGCACTGGGTGCAATATATTCAAAGGCATGGGTGCCCCCGGGAAAGATATGCAATTCAGCGCCCACCTTTGCCGTCATCAAACGTCGCGCATACTCTATATCTTCATCTCTAAATAAATCCAATGAACCCACGGAAATATACGCCGGTGGCAGATTGGATAGGTCGTCAACTCTTGCGGGGACCGCGTAGTGATGACGCTCCTGCTGATAGGCTCCACCCAAATACGCTTGCCAGCCCTGGTGGTTGCTGTCTCTGTCCCAAGCGATACCGCTGAGCTCTAGATGAGTAGAGGGCTCATGATTGCGGTCGTCGAGCATAGGGCACATAAGCAGCTGATACTGTATTGGGTAAGCGCCGCGATCGCGGGCCATTAGCGCCAGTCCGGCGGCCAGTCCAGCGCCGGCACTGATTCCTCCAACCGCAACCTTTGTAGTATCAACTCCCAGCTCAACACTGCTGGCAAATGTCCATGCCAGGGCCTGATAGCAATCGTCTAGGGGAGCAGGGTAGGGATGTTCCGGTGCCAGCCGATATTCAACAGCAATGACAATGCAGCCCACCTCATGGACAAAGCGCTCCATGGCCGCCACTTCAAAGTCGATAGAACCCAGCACATAGCCGCCACCATGAATCCACAGCAACACAGGCAAGGGTCCGTCGGCCTTGGCGGGTTTATAGACCCTGACGCGCAAGTCCGTATTATCCCCCTCTTCAGATATTCGATGGTCTGAAAATAGCACATGATCCATGGTCGATAAGTGGGTTTTTTGTTTCTCGGCGAAGGCCTGTCGTAGCACTCGAGTGTTGGCTAAGTTCTCCCAAATATCAAAATCGGGAATTTTTTCTAACACCACCAACAGCTCAGGATCTATCTGTTTTTTTACCACCGCTCAGCCCCTTAATTTATTGTTTTCAGCCCTCAGCATAGGGTTGATCTTGGCTAATTAGAAGTGAATTCTGCATTTATCCTTATACGAATAAACTGATTTCCGCTATTCTCCTGAGACGAAATTGTCGTGCCTCTAGCGTAAGTCATAGCTCTCTTCATTTTGGCTTGAAATGCCAAATGGCTTGTCTTCAATAGCCATTCCGGACAGGTATTTACCATGGTTTACTACCTTATGCCCGATTTTGGGGCGTCCATAAAAGCAAGATAGCAGGCTAAGTCCATCGGATTTATGCCAAAACAAAAAGACAGACAGGGGAAAATTATGAATTATAAAATAAAGATGCTTGCAGTAGCCGTAGGCTGCGTGACGGCGATGTCAGCCGCACAGGCACAGCAATCAAATGCTGCGAGTTCAGAGTGGCTAGTGGAAGAAATACTGGTCACAGCAACAAAGCGCGCGCAGTCCGTTCAGGATGTTCCTATTGCGATTACCGCGATTACAGCAGGCGATATTATCGCCAGCGGTTCTCAGAGCATGCAGGATGTTGCATCTCTGGTACCCAACTTCGAATTCCCAACTAGCCGTGGCCCGGGTGAAGCGGATATTGCTATTCGCGGAATCTCTTCGAATATTCCGTTCTTTTCTCCTGGCTTCGACTCAGGCTTTGGTGTCTATCTGGATGGCGTTTACTTGGGTCGCCAGGATGCGGCCAACGCCGACCTGGGCGAAGTTGAGCGTTTAGAAGTATTGCGCGGCCCACAGGGCACGTTATTTGGGAAAAATACCATTGCTGGTGCGGTGAATATTGTCACCAAAAAACCTGGCGAAGAATTTGAGGCAAACCTTAAAGCAGACCTGGGTAATTACGATTACCGCCGTGCCCGCGCTATGGTGAATGTGCCGCTTATCGAAGATATCCTGTCAGCACGTTTCTCGGCAACCACCGCAAGTAGAGGTGGTTATGTTACCAACCTGTTTAATAATGACGATGACTACGGCTCTTATGACAAGTGGGGCGCCAGAGCGAATATCGCTTATACACCCACAGATACAAGCCGTTTCTATCTCAGTTTTGACGCCTCGGACTACGAAGATAAAAGATACATCCTTGAGAACCTAGAAGATGCCGGAACAGAAGTCTCCTCAGATGATCAAAAATATACGATCTATTTAAATGGTGTAGATGAAGCGGGTACAAGTGGATTTGGTACTTCATTAACCTATGAACAGGACTTTGCCAACGGTTACACACTAACCTCACTGACCGGCTTCAGAGATAACTCCGCCGATAGTGTCTGGGACGATGATCTAAGACCTGTTGTGGGCTTCGATAGAATTGACAGCATGGATCAAACTCAATTCACTCAGGAACTTCGCATTGCTTCTCCGGCGGATGGTAAGTTCGATTATGTTGCTGGGCTGTATTATTTTGACTATGAAAATAATTACGAATACGAGGCCTATGTGGGCGTCGATTGGTTTGGACTGCCGGGCTCGGTGCTGTTTGATCATCACCTTGAGAGCGAGAGCTATGCAGCGTTTGTTCACTCCAACTATCGCTTTAATGATCAGTTGTCTATGTATGCTGGCGCGCGTTATACCGACGAGACAAAATCCTTTAGCAAATCAGCTACTGGTATTGATCCTGCCTTCGGATACATCAGCGGTATTCTGGGCAATATCGAGGGGCAATATCCTGACCTCGAGGATATCAATAATGAAAATGTATCCTGGACCGCAGGGCTTAAATTTGCCGCCAGCGATGATCTAATGCTCTATGCTGGCATAGCTACAGGCTTTAAGTCTGGTGGCTTTAATGTTGCGGTGGAAAAACTTTCAGAGTTAGACACTAACTTAACTGTTGATCCAGAAGAAACCACCAGTTACGAGTTGGGTATGAAGTCTAGCTGGATGGGCAATCGCTTAGTTGCCAATGTATCACTTTTCTATATTGACTATACCGACTTGCAGGTGCAGTCATGGGATCCAACACTTGGCACTGGCGGTCTATCTATTTGGTCCAATGCCGCGAAGGTTGAATCCAAAGGTCTTGAACTGGAAACCGTATTTCATGCCACGGAAAATTTGAAAATTTCCGCTGCCCTAGGTTACACAGATGCAACCTATAAAGACTTCACCGGTGTTGCGCTGCCACGAGGTAACGATTCTTTCGGTGACGATAATGACGGTGTGATCGATGCCAAAACCGATGCGTCCGGCAATCGTGTTCCCATCGCGCCAGAGCTGAACTTGACTGTGGTTGCGGATCATCGCTATCTTCTGGGCGGCGGCAATGCGCTGGTTACCCGTATTGAATACACTCACAAAGGTGATCGCTACTCGGACCAAGGCAGTGCTAATACCCCGGATGATTTGTTACCGTCTTTTAATATGATGAACCTTCGCCTTGGCTACCGTCCTGGAAATGCCGATTGGTCAATTGACTTGTGGGCTCGCAATCTCACTGATACACAAAAAGCAGAAGAGAGCCGTTACTTTAACTTCGTTGGTAAGCGTTTAGCCAAGCGCTATATGGAGCCAAGAACTTATGGTCTGTCTGTGAGCTATGATTTCTAATTTAGAGTTTATCGCTTTTGAGAAAAAACAGGGACTTCGGTCCCTGTTTTTTTTATCTGTATGTTATGTATTTTTTTTGCGGCATAAAGAGCCAGCTGAAAAAACTAGTCTCTACCCAGTATTCTTAAATCTTAAACCGCCCATCCCCCACTCACCGGAAACACCTGACCGAAAAACAATCCGCCGCATCCGAACACAAATAGGCTGCAAACAACGCATCCTCTCTCAGCGATACCAACCGCCCCAGTGGCACATCATTCTTAAGCCGTTCCTGAAACTTGGGGTTGGCCTTGGTCTCTTCGGGAAAATAGGTGGGGTTATCGACAAAGTTCTGGGCGATGGCATTGACCTGAATACCCTGAGGCGCCATCTCCACGCCCATGGCTTTGACATAAGAGAGCTGCGCTCCCCGTGCGGCACTATAAGTAGAAGCCCGCTTCATACCCCGCAGTGCCGAGGCGCTGCCCATAACCAAAATCTTGCCCCCCTGACGCTCAATCATCTGTGGCAGAACCGCGGTGCAGAGTCTTGGCATGGGATCGACTACGGCACTAAAGGTGGCGGACCATTCAGCGTCATCCACCAACTCGCCCTTGGTAAAGGGCGCGGGGATCGCCAGATTAATCACCAGTACATCTATATGTCCGGCCTGCTGAATAATCTTGGCAGGTAGGGACGGATCTGTAAGCAGATTATTGTCCGCTATCACCTCGGCACCCATATCAGCGAAAACCCGCAGAGGGTAGGGCCCATAAAGGTATCGGCTTGGGTCACTAGGATACGCTTGCCGGCAAGTTGCGAACTGTTCATTGGCTGTCTCCGTTAATGCTTTTAATTGGCTTGCTTGGCGACGCTTTGCAGCGCTTCCCCAGTCAAACGATTAACCGTCCAGCCCTCCATGGGTACGGCGCCTAGGGAATGGTAAAAGTCGATGGCCGGTTGATTCCAGTCGAGAACCGACCATTCCAAACGACCACAGTGTCGCGATACTGCGATCTTGGCCAGATGGGTGAGCAGTGCTTTACCAAAGCCTTTGCCGCGCATACTGTTCTCTACAACTAGGTCTTCGAGATAGATGCCGGGCTGGGCGAGAAACGTTGAGTAGTTGGTAAAGAATAGCGCCAAGCCCACAGGCTTGCCCTGATACTCGGCAATAATCACCTCGGCGCTGGGGCTGTCGCCAAATAGTGTAGCTGCGAGTTTTTCTTCATCGGCGACAACTTCGTGAGTGAGTTTTTCATACTCCGCGAGCAGATGGATAAAATGCAAGATAGTTGAGCAGTCGCTGACCGTTGCTGGGCGTATTTTGAATTCGGGGCTGTTGGAAGAGGGCTGCATGATTAGTCACTATCTTATTATTTTTGAACCTGCATCTTAGCCTCCAGAGGCTAAATTGAGAATAGCGGTATAACTGTACATAACACCAGTAATAGGCTTAAATAAGCCCCATCTTGAAGGAGAAATTGCGTGGCTACCAAAGCTAAATCCGCCTTTGTCTGCAATGACTGCGGCGCCGACTACAACAAATGGCAGGGGCAGTGCACTGAGTGCAATGCCTGGAATACCCTCTCGGAAATACGTCTCGGATCCCCCACCCGCGGTGGTAAGAACCTGCGCTCCGGGTTTGCCGGTGCTGTAGACAGTGCGGTGAAAACCCTTGCGGATATTGCTCTGGATGAGGTTCCCCGCATCAGTACTGGAACCGGCGAGCTGGATCTGGTGCTTGGTGGCGGTTTGGTGCCAGGCTCCTGCGTCTTACTGGGCGGTGAGCCGGGGGCGGGCAAAAGTACGGTGCTCCTGCAGACCCTGTGCAAGCTAGCGGAAAATCATTCGGCTCTCTATGTCACTGGTGAGGAATCACCCCAGCAGATTGCCATGCGCGCCAATCGTCTGGGTCTGCCGACGAACAAGCTTGAAGTGATGGCGGAGACTTCAGTGGAAACGGTCTGTGCTATTGCTGAGCTGAAGCGCCCGAAGATCTTGGTAGTAGATTCGATTCAGGTAATGCATTTGGAAGAGGTGGCTTCGGCACCGGGCAGTGTCTCTCAGGTCCGTGAAAGTGCTGCTATGTTAGTGCGCTTTGCCAAACAGAGCGGCACTGTATTGATTTTGGTGGGTCATGTGACCAAAGACGGTTCTCTGGCTGGCCCCAAAGTGCTGGAACATATGATCGATTGCTCGCTGATGCTTGAGGGCTCCAGCGACAATCATTTCCGCACCTTGCGCAGTCATAAAAACCGCTTTGGTGCGGTCAATGAGCTGGGTGTTTTTGCCATGACAGATAAAGGTCTGCGCGAAGTGCCCAACCCCTCGGCAATTTTTTTACAGCGCGCCGAGGAGATCTCTTCTGGCAGTGTGGTGATGATTATCTGGGAGGGCACTAGACCCTTACTGGTTGAGTTACAGGCGCTGGTGGATGATAGCCATCTGGGTAATCCGCGACGGGTCACTGTGGGTCTGGATCAGAATCGTCTGTCCATGTTACTGGCAGTACTGCATAGACACGGCGGTATTTCGGTTGGTGATCAGGATGTCTTCGTCAATGTGGTGGGCGGGGTCAAGGTGCTTGAAACCAGTGCGGATCTGGCGCTGATTTTGGCGGTGATTTCGAGCTTTCGCGACAAGACATTACCTCAGGATTTGGTGGTCTTTGGTGAGGTTGGCTTGGCCGGTGAGATTCGTCCGGTGGCCAATGGTCAGGAGCGATTGCGTGAGGCGGCGAAGCATGGTTTTACTCGGGCTATTGTGCCAGCGGGCAATGTGCCGAAGCAGCCGATTAAGGGGATGACGGTGATTGGTGTGCGCAAGGTGACTGAGGCGCTTGAAGCGGCTTCCTGCTAACGGCTTTTTAATACAAAACGCTGAAGGTTCTCTATTACAAGATGCTGAGGGCTCTCTATTACAAGATGCTGAGGGCTCTCTATTACAAGATGCTGAGGGCTGTCTATTACAAGATGCTGAGGGCTGTCTATTACAAGATGCTGAGGGCTCTCTATTACAAAACGCTCGAGGCTCTGTCCTTTAAGCTGTAGTTAATATTGAAATCATTTCCGGTTCCTGAAGTAGTGGTTGGATCTGGATCAGGGCGTCATTTCGTTCTGAGGAGGCCTTCCAAGCTTGCCAATCGGCCAGTGATTCCATTTGAATCAGGGTGTAGCGGATGCTGGGTTCATTGAGGTCTTTAAAGGCTTTGCTGGAGATAAATCCTCGCGCGGGTACGGCGGCCTGAATGATCTTCCGTGAAAACTCTTCGTAGGTGCTCTCCATTCCGGGGGCGAGGATTCGTTTGATCAGTACTGCGAGCATGTTCGGTGCGCCTTCTGTTGAATTCTGTGCAGATTAACAGTTGTGGGCGTCAGGATAAATACCGAATCTCAGGGAAATGAATTTGACTTCAATTCTTTAAGCGACTAGATTGCACGCTCTTGCTTCTGCAATAGGTTCTCGAATTTGGTCAGCTTTGATATTGACCAGACAAGAGTGAAAAGGGAAGTTGGTGCGCTCTGCCAAGGTTTGGCTTATGGAGCTATCCCAACACTGCCCCCGCAACGGTAAATAAGAATGTTTAGTAGTGATACCACTGTGTTTTTAAGCATGGGAAGGATACTAAGCAGAACGGCGATCTATAAGTAGTATCTCGCTGTTCACTTATGAGTCCGGAGACCGGCCTATCGCAACGCAGACAAACCGCGGGGTGCGGTCTTGTGCTGATTGACAGTCTCTGTCGGTTTTCGCGCACGCCCCCGTAAATTAAAACCAATCACTCGGGTGTGAGTGTAAGAGAACCTAATAATGAAACTAATTTATACCTCTGCAGCTATTGCTGCTCTGTCCCTGCCTGCCGCTAATGTTATGGCCAATGATGATGTTGATAACATTATTGTCACAGGTACTAGAATCCCCAGCAATATTTCCGACAGTCTGTCCGCTGTGACGCTGTTTCAGCGCGCTGATATTGAGCGCTATCAGGCCTCAGATCTCTTTGACCTGATGTCTCGTGTTCCCAGTGCTTCTTTTATACGCAACGGAGGCCGCGGCAGTTTGACGGGTTTGTCTCTGCGCGGTAATCAGACTGATCACAGTCTGTTTCTGATTGATGGTCTGCGTATTGGCAGTGCTACCTCCGGCGGCGCAAGCCTAGCCTCGATTAATCTGGCCACGGTTGAGCGCATTGAAATTATCCGTGGGCCAAAATCAAATCTCTACGGTGCCGATGCGATTGGCGGTGTAGTGAATATCATTAGCCGTAAGACCTCGGATCCTTCGGTATTCAATATAGAGAGCTCCTTCGGTAGCAACAATACCTCTGAGACCACAGCAGTCGCGGGCTTAAATGGAGATCGTTTCAACTTTACGGCAGCGGCTAACGTGCTGCATACAGATGGCATTGATAATACCGAATCAACTGATGGCGTTCACGGCGACGACGATGCCTTTAGAAATAATTCTCTGGCCTTAAACTTGCGCTATCAGCTCAGTGATAGTGCGACTCTGAAACTTAGCTATAACCAGAATGAGACTGAATCCGAATATGACAATAGCTGCTCTGTGGGCAGCTGGCCAAACAGCTCCCCGGTGGATTGTAATATCTACACTGTGGGGCAGGTCGATTCGCTCTTTGCGGCGGTGGACTTTGAGATCAATGAACAGTGGCACAGTAGCTTTCAGATGGGTCGCACCAACGATGAAGCGGAAGAGGCGGCGGACAATATTGATCTGAGCACGACCGGTAGTGGCGGTGAGTTTAATACTCAGAAAATCGAAGCAACCTGGGTTAATAATATCTTTCTAGGTGATGACCACACGTTAACCCTTGGCCTCGACTACCTGCGCGACGAAGTAACCAGTTCAACCACCTACGATGAAGGCACAAGAGACAATAAGGCAGCATTTGCCCAGTATCAGATTCAGCTTGGTGCGGTGGATACCAACTTTGGTTTGCGTTACGACGATAACGAACAGTTTGGTGACTTCACTACAGCCTCATTTCTGGCGGGTATGAACCTGACTGATAACCTGCGATTAATCGGCTCAGTGAGTGAGGGCTTTAAAGCACCTACCTTTAACGATCTCTACTACCCAGGTTATGGTGATCCCAGCTTTACGCCTGAAGAGTCGACCAATTATGAGATCGGTTTAAATGCTAGCTTAGGTAATGCTCTGGTCACAGTTGCAGTATTTAACAATCAGCTGCAAAACCTGATTCAGTACAACTACTCAAGTTTTCAAACTGACCAAACTGCGGAAGTAGAAATTACCGGTATTGAGTTCAATCTGGATACAGAAGTCGCCGGTTGGGCGCTGTCGCTATCGGGCTCGGTGATCGATCCTGAAAATAGAGCCAATGGTAAGCTGTTACGCCGTCGTGCAGAGCAGTCCATGAGTTTTGATGCGGACTATGGCTTTAACGATCTAACGCTTGGTTTCACCCTGCGCAGCGAAGGTCGTCGCTTTGATGATGCGGCTAACACGATTAAGTTAGGCGGTTATACCACTAGCGCCATCCGTGCCAGCTACCGCATTAGTGATGAGTGGGCGGTGAAAGCGAAGGTTGATAATCTAACCGACAAAGAATATGTGACAGCTTCTTCTTTCGGGCTGGGCAATTACCGGTCTGTGGGTAGAGAGGTGATGTTTACTGTCGCCTACACGCCTTCTTTCTAATAACCCTGTTAGGCTCTTCTTGACGTGAAGAGCCCATTTTTGAGCCCAACTTGAGAGGCACGCCAACAATGAGTGAAGATAAAAAAGTAGTGGAAACAAAAGACGAAAGTCACAAGCGCAAGATGCAAAATCAGAAAGAAAAGGTCGATGCCAAAATTGCTGCGTCGGACGAAGAGCGCGGTGTGATGATTGTCCTGACTGGCGATGGTAAGGGTAAAAGCAGCTCGGCCTTTGGCATGGTGATGCGCGCGCTGGGTTACGGCTACAAGGTTGGCGTTGTACAGTTTATTAAGGGCCAGCAGCTCTCCGGCGAAGAACTCTATGTCCGAGAGAAATGCCCCGAGATCGAGTTCTATCAAATGGGCACCGGTTTTACCTGGAACACTCAGGACCGCAGTGGCGATATTGCTGCCGCCGAGAGAACCTGGGCTGTGGTTGAGCCGATGTTAAAAGATGAGAGCGTCCACCTAGTGATCCTCGATGAGCTCACTTATATGCTCAGCTACAAATACCTCGATGAAGAGATGGTACTCAAGGCCTTGGCCAACCGACCTAAAAACCAGAGCGTTGTAGTCACTGGTCGCGGTGGCGGTTCAGCGATTCGAGAGTTGGCGGATACGGTGTCTGAAATCAAAGATGTTAAACATGCCTATCACGACGGTGTTAAAGCCCGCAGAGGCGTTGATTTCTAAGATGAACAGCCCAGCCCGCACGTTAATGGTTCAGGGCACGACATCAGATGCAGGAAAGAGCGTTCTGGTGGCGGGCCTGTGCCGTGTGTTGGCTAATCGCGGTGTTAAGGTTGCGCCGTTTAAACCGCAAAATATGGCTTTAAACAGTGCAGTCACTGAGGACGGCGGTGAGATCGGCCGCGCTCAGGCACTCCAGGCTCAGGCCTGTTTTCTTAATCCCCACACCGATATGAACCCAATCCTGCTCAAGCCCTCCAGTGATACAGGGGCTCAGGTGATTATCCATGGCCATGCTATTAGCCATATGGATGCAGTGAAATACCACGATTATAAAAAGGTCGCGATGGATGCAGTGATGCAGTCCCATGGCCGCCTTGAAGAGCAGTATCAGGTCGTTGTAGTCGAAGGTGCTGGCAGCCCCGCTGAGATCAATCTGCGAGCCAATGATATTGCCAATATGGGCTTTGCCGAAAAGGCCGACTGCCCGGTGATTATTATTGCCGACATCGATAAAGGTGGCGTGTTTGCCCACCTAGTAGGCACCTTAGATTTACTCTCAGAAACAGAGCAGCAGCGAGTTATTGGTTTTGTAATCAATAAATTTCGCGGTGATATAGCACTTTTAGAGTCTGGATTGGATTGGCTCGAAGAACGCACCGGCAAGCCGGTGATCGGCGTGATTCCCTATCTGCCGGGCCTGCATCTGGATGCCGAAGATGCCATTGCCGCAGAGCAGATACTGGATACAGAGCTGCCCCAGCTTAGAGTGGTGGTGCCGGTATTCCCGCGTATCAGCAATCACACCGATTTTGATGCCCTGCGTTTGCACCCTCAGGTCGACCTCCACTATGTGGGTCCCGACGGTGACAAGCCGGCAGCAGATTTAATTATTTTGCCCGGCAGTAAAAACGTCCGTCGCGATCTGCAATGGTTGCGTGACAATGGTTGGGATGAAGCGATTAATCGTCACCTTCGTTACGGCGGCAAAATAATCGGCATCTGTGGCGGTTATCAGATGCTCGGCACCCAGGTGTCGGATCTCCATGGTGTCGAGGACATTGCCGGTGTCTCTGAGGGTCTTGGGCTCTTGGATATGACCACGAATCTTGAACAGCACAAGCAGTTGCGTCAGGTGCAGGGGACTTTGAGTCTGACTGGTGGCAATATCGAAGGTTACGAAATTCACTGCGGCGCCTCTTCGGGCAAGGCTTTAAGCAGCCCAGTAGCAACACTGGATGATGGCCGCACTGACGGCGCTATCTCTGCGGATAATCAGGTGCTCGGCACCTATCTCCATGGCCTCTTTGATCATCCGGATTCCTCTGCGGCACTTTTGGCCTGGGCGGGCTTAGAAACTACTCAGGTGGTTGATCAGCGAGAAATTCGTGAGACCCAGCTCAATCGTTTGGCGGCAGAGTTGGAAGAGCATCTAGACTGTGCGCTGTTATTTCCTGAGCATTTTGACCTTAAAAAAGCGATTGGTGAATAATCCTATGAGCAGAAATTGGCAACTGTTATTGGCTGCAGGTTTAGCCATCTTAATGATCATTACCCGCAGTAATTATTTTGACTGGGCCACTGTGCTGCCCAGCGCTTCACTGGCGATTTTCTTTCTGGTGGGTTTTTATCTGCGCAGTTATCTCTCTTTTGCGGTTTTTGCTGGCCTCGCCTATGCCTGTGATTACTGGGTTTTAATTGTTGGCGGTGAGGGCTGTTTTACCTCCGCTTACGGGTTTATTTTCGCCGGTTATTTTCTTATCTGGCGCTGTGCCAAATGGGTAGCTGAACGCTATATTCTGACGGGGCTAAAGGATGGCATTAAACTCTTTGCAGTGGCGCTGCTGTCAATCAGTGGGGCATTCTTGATATCCAATGGCAGCTTCTATGCTTTTTCTGGCAACTTCAGCGACCTGAGCCTGTTGGATTACAGCGCCCGGGTGGTTCGCTACTACCTTACCTATTTGACCGATCCATTGATCTACTTAGCTGTTGCTGCGTTAGTTCATCGATTGTCATCAAACCATTTGGAGATCAAGGAATGACCGCTGCTAATATGCTTAATTACACAGCTCAGGTGAAACTGCCCGAGCGCATTGTCTGCATGA